>Ga0196964_10000013_pt1 | contig 253327 bp, 247 predicted proteins | sample S1_10metaG_FD_148615 | JGI IMG/M metagenome (GOLD analysis project Ga0196964, IMG submission 148615) | Soil microbial communities from Anza Borrego desert, Southern California, United States - S1_10 | ecosystem: Environmental > Terrestrial > Soil > Desert | place: USA: California | collected...
GAAGGCCCGGCTCGATCTCGCCCCAATAATGACGGGGCTCCGTGTGCGGATCGCACACCGACATGGCCCCGACGGGCTCCCCGTCAACCTCGGCGATGACGTAGGTCAGCTCATAGGCGGAGTTGGTCAGCTCGTTCGTCCATTCGGCGTCGAACCCGGCTTCAGCGTCCGGATCGTCGCTGGTGCAGGCGATCACGTGCGGCTCCCGGTCCCACGCGGCGAGCAGGGGCGCGTCCGCGGGCGTGGCCGGGCGCAGCGTGACCGTAGGGCGTGTCATGGACGGGGTTCCGGTCATCGGTGGGTTAGGATAAGCCGCGCGTCCCAAGCCGCAAGAAGCCCATCATGCGCCCGTCCGAACGCCTGCCCGACCAACTCCGCCCCGTCAGCCTCGAACTGGGGGTGAATCGCTACGCCGAGGGCTCCTGCCTCGTGTCCTTCGGCCACACCCGGGTGCTGGTCACCGCCACGGTCGAGGAGAACGTGCCCGGCTGGATGCGCAACAAGGGCTCGGGCTGGGTCACTGCCGAATATGGCATGCTGCCCCGGGCCACCCACACGCGGGGCCGGCGGGAGTCGGCCGCCGGCAAGCAGTCCGGCCGCACCCAGGAGATCCAGCGGCTGATCGGCCGGTCGCTCCGCGCCGTGGTCGACCTCAAGGCGCTGGGCGAGCGGCAGGTGATCCTGGACTGCGACGTGATCCAGGCGGACGGCGGCACCCGGACGGCGGCGATCACCGGCGCCTGGACGGCCATGGCCGCCGCGCTCAGCCATCTGCGGACCGAAGGCGTGCTGAAGGCCGACCCCATCCTCGATCAGGTGGCGGCCGTCTCCTGCGGGGTGTTCGCCGACACGCCGGTGCTGGACCTCGACTATGAGGAGGACTCCTCGGCGGAGGCGGATTCGAATTTCGTGCTGACCGGCGCGGGCGACATCGTGGAGATCCAGGCGACCGGGGAAAAGCGCGGCTTCTCCCGGGCCGAGTTCGACCGGCTGTTCGAACTGGCGCACGGCGGCTGCCAGCAGCTGTTCGCGCTTCAACGTCAGGCGCTGGGCCGCTAGCCAGAAAGGCCAAGCTCGGGCACTGTACTCCGGTCGCGATCCGGAGAGCCGCCATGCGCCGCCTTCTGCCCTTGCTCGCCGTTCTGGCGCTAGCCGCTTGCCAGCAGCCGCAGGACGCCGCCCAGGCTCCGGATGCGGCGCCAGCCGCGGCGCCCGACCCGGTGATGCCGGCCGACGCTCCGCCCCAGGAGGAGGCCCCCGCCGAAGTCGCGGCCCCCGCCTCTCCGGCCGCCGCCACGGGCTGCGCCGCCGAGGTCGGCCGAGCCGCCGCCGACCGGCTGGTCCAGCGCTGCATCGCCGTGACCCCGGCGACGCATCCCCCGTGCAACACGCTCAACCCCTGTGAGATGATCCGGGCCGAGATCGAGCGCTCCTGCGAGATCTACGGCCCCGGTCAGACGCCCCCGCCGGAGTGCGCCGCCTGAGGCGGAAGGCCGGCTTGACGGAACGGATGGGCGGGCGTTTCCCTTCTCTCCTAACAGGAGATTTCCCATGCGCCTCGTTCTCGCGATCGCCGCCGTCTCAACCCTGGCCGCCTGCGCCTCCATGCCAGGAGGCGGCAACGACTATGAGGCCAAGTTCACGCGCCTCTCGGACCAGTGCAAAGCGCGCGGCGGCGTGCTGACGCCCACCGGCGCCAACCGGGGCGAGCCGCAGATCGACTACGCCTGCACCATCCACGGCGGCGCGACGCGCATCGGCGACTAGACGACCGGCGACACCCGCCAGACGGCGTCGCCCACGTCGTCGGCGACGAGCAGCGCCCCTCCGCCGTCGAAGGCCACGCCCACGGGCCGCCCGCGCGCCTGGCCCCGATCGTTCAGAAAGCCCGTGAGCACGGGCCGAGGCGCCCCGGCGGGCCGGCCCGAGGCGAAGGGGACGAAGATCACCCGATAGCCGGTGCGCTCCCTCCGATTCCAGGAGCCGTGCTGGCCCACGAAGGCGCCCTGACGCAGGGGCGGCGGCAGAAGCGTCCCCTCCGCGAAGGCCAGGCCGAGGGACGCGGTGTGGGCGCCGAGCGCATAGTCGGGCTTGAGCGCTCGCGCGACCATGCCCGGGTTGGCGGGCCTCACCCGCGCGTCCGCCGTCTGACCGTAGTAGCTCCAGGGCCAGCCGTAGAAGCCCCCGTCCCGCACCGAGGTCATATAGTCGGGCACCAGGTCGGGACCGAGCTCGTCCCGCTCGTTGACCGACGTCCAGAGCTCGCCCGTCGCCGGGTTCCAGGCGAGTCCCACGGGGTTGCGAAGCCCGGACGCGTACACCCGCCGCGCTCCTGTCGCGACGTCGATCTCCAGGATGGCGGCGCGGTCGACCTCTTCGTCCATGCCGTGCTCGGCGATGTTGGAGTTGGAGCCGACGCCGACGTAGAGCTTGCGTCCGTCGGGCGAGGCGACGAGGCTCTTGGTCCAGTGGTGGTTCCGGCCGGCCGGCAGGTCCGCCAGCTTGACGGGCGCTGTTTCGATGCGGGTCTGCCCCGTCCTGTAGGGCGCGACCACGACGGCGTCCGCGTTGGCCACGAACAGGCGGTCTCCGATCAGCGCCATGCCGAACGGCGACAAGAGGCCGGTCATGAAGGGGGTCTTCAGCTCGGCCACGCCGTCGCCGTCGGCGTCCCGCAACAGAGTGATGCGGTTGGCGCTGGGCGCCCGGGCGCCGGCCCGGCCCATGATCAGCTTCTGGAAAAAGCCGCGCACGCCGCCGTTCTTGCCGTTCGGCTTGGGCGGAGCGTTGCTCTCCGCCACGAGCACGTCGCCGTTCGGCAGGCGATAGAGCCAGCGGGGATGGTCCAGGTCGCTCGCGAAGGCCTGGACGCGCAAGCCGGGCGCGGGCGTGGGAGCTTCGCCGGCCTTCCATCCGACCGCTTCGGCGATCTTCACCTGCGGAATCCGCTCGGGAGAGGGCGCGGGCAGAGTCGGGTCCGGCCCGTAGCCGGCGGACGGCGGCAGGGGCTCCGGGCCGCCGCCGCATCCGGCCAGGACCAGGGCGCAGGCGGCCAGCAGGGGACGCGATGCCAATGCCATGACAGCCTCCTTCAGTGGGCGATCTCAACTTATCGGCCGGGCGCCGCCTAACGCAAAGCCGTCACCGCGAGACTGGGCAGACAGAGCTACAGCTGAGCCCGCTTCCGGATGCGGCTAGTCGACGAGATCGCGAGGCGGCCGGATGCGACGCCAGCGGGCCTCCACCAAGGCGAAGACGCCGAACGCGATCAGGCCGAGGGCCGTGATCCCCAACACCCACGAGCCGCCCGGCTGGGATTCGAGCGCCTCCAGTCCCGCGCCGAAACTCGAGACCTCCGCGGCCCGGGCGTTCAGTCCCGCGAGACCGACGAAGACGGCGAGCGGCAGCAGGGCCACGCCCCGCGCGATATAGCCGGCGCGGGCGATCGGAACGACGCGGCGGCTGAGATCGTCCGAACAGGCCAGAGATGATCCGAAGTCGGAGCGAAGCCCGCGAACGACGTTGCCGAGGCCGACGGCGAGGATGCCGAGACCCACGGCCATCAAGGCCAGGGACCCGAAGGGCAGGGCCAGAAGGGCGGCCGCCTTGTCCTGGTTCTCCGCCATGTCCGCCGCGTTCGGGTTGGCTGGAGCCTCGTCCAGAAACTCGAACACGGAAGCGCCGAGCGCGCCGTAGAAGAGACCGCTGAGCGCCTGCCCGCCGCGAGACAGCAAGGCCTCGCGCCCGCACCCCTGTCGGTCGGCGTCGAACACCGCCTGGAGGACGCGCCAGAGCACGAAAGCCCAGAGCCCGACGCCCAGAAGGATCAGCCAGAGCCGGTCCTGCGGCCGACCCGCCAGCAGGGCTATCGCGCCCCGCGAGCCCACGGGATCGCTCACCCGATCCCAGGCCGCCATGAGCGCGACGACGCCCACGGACACATAGACGAAGCCCCGGGCGCCGTAGCCGAGCCTCGCGGCCCACTCCAGCAGGTCATGAAGGGGCGGGACCCGCCGCAGAAGGGGAAGGCGCAGGCGAGACCGCTCGCCCAGGCCGCCGAGACGCGTTCGAAGGGATCGGAGGGGGCCGGCCACGGCGAGTGAAACTTCTTCGACACGATATGGCTCCGCTGGCCCCTGGGCTCTTGAGCGAAGGCGCTCGGGCGCATACCTGCGCTATTCGCGGGAGGGGTGTGAATGGCGCCGGTCATCGAGATCAGGGACCTGACCAAGACCTACAAGTCGGGTTTGCAGGCGCTGAAGCGCGTCGATCTGTCGATCGAGCGAGGCGAGATCTTCGCCCTGCTGGGGCCGAACGGCGCGGGCAAGACCACCCTGATCTCCATCGTCTGCGGGATCGTCACGCCGACCACCGGATCGGTTCGGGCCGACGGCCACGACATCCAGTCCGACTATCGGCGGGCGCGGGCCAAGATCGGCCTGGTGCCCCAGGAGCTGACCACCGACGCCTTCGAGACGGTCTGGGCCACCGTCACCTTCTCGCGCGGCCTGTTCGGCAAGCCCGCCGACCCGGCGCTGGTCGAACGCATCCTTCGCGACCTTAGCCTGTGGGACAAGAAGGACGCCAAGATCATGACCCTGTCCGGCGGAATGAAGCGCCGGGTGATGATCGCCAAGGCGCTCAGCCACGAGCCCGACATCCTGTTCCTCGACGAGCCCACCGCCGGCGTGGACGTGGAGCTGCGCCGCGACATGTGGGCCCTGGTCCGCAAGCTGCGAGAGCAGGGCGTCACCATCATCCTGACCACCCACTACATCGACGAGGCCGAGGAGATGGCCGACCGGGTGGGCGTGATCCTGAAGGGCGAGCTGATCGTGGTCGAGGAGAAGACCGCGCTGATGAAGAAGCTCGGCCGCAAGACGCTGACGCTTCAGCTGCAGGAGCCGCTGGACCGCCTGCCGCCCGAACTGTCGGACTGGGCGCTGGAGCTCAAGGCCGAGGGGCACGAGCTGGAGTATGTGTTCGACTCCACCGCCGAGCGCACGGGCGTGCCGTCCCTGCTCCGGCGACTGTCGGATCTGGGGATCAGCTTCAAGGACCTGAACACGCGCCAGAGCTCGCTGGAGGACATCTTCATCGGCCTGGTGCACGGCGAGGGGAGGGCCGCCTGATGAGCTTCAACGGCCATGGCGTCTGGGCCATCTACCGCTTCGAGATGGCGCGCGCGCTGCGCACACTGTGGCAGTCGATCGTGACGCCGGTGATCACCACGGCGCTGTATTTCGTGGTCTTCGGCTCCGCCATCGGCAGCCGCATGACGGAGGTGTCGGAGGTGCCCTACGGCGCCTTCATCGTGCCCGGGCTGATCATGCTCAGCCTGTTCACCAACTCCATCTTCAACGCCTCCTTCGGCATCTACTTCCCCAAGTTCACCGGCACCATCTACGAGCTGCTGTCGGCGCCCATCAGCCCGTGGGAGACGGTGCTGGGCTATGTCGGGGCCGCAGCGACCAAGTCGGTGATCCTGGGGCTGATCATCCTGGCGACCGCCGCCCTGTTCGTGCCGCTGCAGATCCTCCATCCGGTCTGGATGATCGGCTTCCTGGTGCTGATCTCGGCGACCTTCAGCCTGTTCGGCTTCATCATCGGCATCTGGGCCCAGAGCTTCGAGCAGCTGAACTTCATCCCCATGCTGATCGTGACGCCGCTGACCTTTCTCGGCGGCGCCTTCTATTCGATCGACATGCTGCCTGAGGGCTGGCGCGCGGTCAGCCTGTTCAACCCGGTGGTCTATCTGATCTCCGGCTTCCGCTGGGCCTTCTTCGGCGTGGGCGACGTGGCGGTGGAGGCGAGCCTGCTGGCCACGCTCGCCTTCTTCGGCGTCTGCCTGGCGGTGGTCGCCTGGATGTTCAGGACCGGCTACCGCCTGAAGAACTAGGGGGCTCGACGCGCACGTCCTCCAGCACCAGCCGGTCGCCCTCCAGGCTGAAGTCCAGCCGCGCCGCGCCGCCCGTGGGGCAGCAGTTGCCGTCGTTCGGGCGCCACAGCGGCGTGCGGGCCGAGAGCTGGTCGTAGTCGATCCGCACCCCCTGCCAGACGGCGAGGCCGGCGGGGAGGCGGCGCGCCAGGTCGTCGCGCCACGACCAGACGTCCACCTCCGTCAGCCGGGGCGCGCCGTCCGAGCCGGACCAGCGGAACACCGCGTCGGCGCGGCCCCCGCCGGAGCCGGCCAGCACGCCGGGCACGACGATGTAGGTCTGCTCGCCGCCGACCAGGCGCGGCGTGTCGTAGACGGCGGCGTCCGCGGCCCAGGCGATCGGCTTCAGACCCTCGGCGCCCTCCGCCATGAACAGGACGCCGCCCCGGACGCCGTCCTCGTCGGTCGCGCCGCCTTGAAGCTGCCAGTGCAGACGCGCGCCGTCCGGGCCGTTCATATAGCCCCCCATGGAGGTGCCGCAGCCGGTCAGGCCGAGATCGACGCATTCGCGCGTCCAGTCCCCTCGGATCGCCATGGTGCGCAGCCGCAGGTCGCGACCCGCCGTGCGCCGCAGCGCCGCCAGCCGCCGCTCCGTCATGTCGGCGGCGTACTCGGGGTCGCGAGCCTGAGGGTCCGACAGCCAGTCGTCCTGGTCCCGCTTCAGCGAGAGCGGGGTGGGGGATTGTCTGAGCGCGTCGCGATAGGCGTCCTCGACGGTGTCGGGCGCCTGGCCGGCGGTCGGACCGGCGGCGAGCAGGGCGAGGGCGGCGGCGAAGGCCAGGCGGCGCATGTGCGGAGTCTCCCAGGGCCGGGGGAGACTGCCTCAAGCCGGGCCGCCGCGCTACTGGCCCACCGTTGGTCCGTGAAGCGCGCGTTGGAAGAAGGCCGACACGTCCTCCAGCACCGGCGCCTTGCCCCGGAAGAGGGGCGAGAAGGGCGCGATCAGGTCCTCGTGCTTGAGCCCCGGGTAGAGCTTGGTCTCAACCGGCGCCTCCAGCCGGCGGAGGGCCTCGCCGAGCAGCACGGTGTCCTCGGCGTGGACCACCACGTCGGCCGCGCCGTGCCCCAACCAGATGGGCGGCGCGTCGGCGCGGGCGAAGGTGATGGGCTGGGTTTGGCGCGGGTCGGGCGCCTGGCCGAAGGCGTTGATCGAGGCGGGCACGTTCAGCGGCAGGAACTCATAGGGACCGGCAAGGCCCGCTGCGGCCCGGATCAGCTCCGGCTTTCCGGCGGCCGCCATGTAGCGCCGGTCCAGCGTGATCATCAGCGCCAGGTGCGCTCCGGCCGAGTGACCGACGACGCCCAGTCGCGAGGGATCGCCGCCGCGACGGTCGACCACCTCCGCCGCCCGTGCCGTGGCGGCGGCCGCGTCCTCGATGAAGGCGGGGAAGCGCACCTCCGGCACGAGCCGGTAGTCCGGCATGGCCACCACGAAGCCTTGCGCCGCCAGCGCCTGGGCGGCCCAGCCGTAGAGGTCCTTGGAGCCCGAGTCCCAGCCGCCGCCGTAGAAGAAGACGAGCGTCGGCCACGAGCCCTGACCGGTGGGCGCATAGAGGTCGAGCCGCTGGCGCGGGTGATCGCCATAGGGAAGGTCGCGGGCCACCCGGGCGGCCCCACGATCCCTCGGCCCCAGCCCATTCAGCAAGGCCAGCGGCGAGCAGGCCGAGACGAGGGCGCCGAGCGCCGGGGCGAGGAGGCCTCTGCGGGTCATGGCTTCAGATACGCGCCAGACGCCTGTTCGGCTCAGCCGCGTCGCATGGCCGACCGGATGATGTCGACGGAACGGTCGGGCCCCAGCTGATCGGCGACCACGGCCCGGAACCGTCCGTCCGGCCCCATGAGGTAGACGTGCAGGCTGTGGTTCATGGTGTAGGTCTCGCCCTCGCCGACCTTCTCGTAGACCACGCGATAGGCCTTGGCCGCGCGGTCCACCTGATCCGGCGTCCCGGTCAGGCCGATCACACCCTGTGGGAAGCCTTCGGAGGACAGATAGTCCTTCAGCGCTCCGGGCGTGTCTCGCTCGGGGTCGACGGTGACGAAGACGATCTGGGGCGCCTGCGGCCCCAGGGTCTGCTGCACCTTGGCCAGGGTCGCGAGGGTGGAGGGGCAGTACTCCGGGCAGTAGGTGAAGCCGAAGAAGACCAGGCTCCACTTGCCCTGGAGCAGGGTCTGATCGACCGCGCGGCCGTTCTGGTCCGTCAGCTGGAAGGGGCCGCCGACCGCCGCCGTTCCGGTCGCGGACGGCTGCAAGGCCTCCGCCTGCCGCCGGCCGGAGACCACCACGCCGGTGACCACGGCCAGGGCGGCGGCGACGGCCAGGCAGGCGCCGGCGAACAGGAGGAAGGACTTGCGGGGCATGGCTGCGACCTGAAAGGACCTGCGTTCCGGAACGCGGAGGGTCTATAGAGGAGGGGTGAGGGACGCAGAAGCCAAGCCGATGTCGCAGGACGACGACGCGCAGAGCGCCTTCGCCGGCTGGCGCGAACTGCCCCGGCGCGGACGCGGCTTTTCGCTCTCCACGCTGATCGTCCTGCGCTGGGCCGCCATCGCCGGTCAGACGGCGGCGATACTGACGGCCTATTTCGCGCTCCACTTCCCCCTGCCGCTGTGGGAATGCCTGGCGGTGATCGCGGCCTGCGTGGCCATGAACCTGGCGGTGACGGGCCGGCTGCGGCGCGCGGAGGCCAGCCTGCCGGACGGCCGCCAGACCGCCAGCCAGCTGGGGTTCGATATCCTTCAGCTGGCCACCCTGCTCTTCCTGACCGGGGGGCTGGAGAACCCCTTCTGCCTGCTGCTGGTCGGCCCGGTGACCATCGCGGCGGCCGCCCTGCCGGCGCGCCAGGCCGTGGCGCTCGGCTTCATGGTGCTGGTCGCCATCGTGGTCCTGTTCCGCTGGTCCATGCCGCTGCCCTGGACCATGGAGGCCTCGCTGGACCTGCCTCCGCTCTATCGCTTCGGCATGGGCCTGGCGCTGACGGTCGGGGTGCTGTTCACCGCCGGCTACGCCTGGCGGGTGGCCGAGGACGCCGAGAAGCTGGAGCTGGCGCTCGCCACCACCCAGGACGTGCTCCAGCGCGAGCAGAGGCTTGCGGCCCTCGGGGGCCTGGCCGCGGCCGCCGCCCATGAGCTCGGCACGCCGCTCGCCACCATCCAGGTCGTGGCCAAGGAGCTGCTGCGCGAGTCGCCGCCCGGCGGCCCCGCTGCGGAAGACGCGGGGCTGATACTGAGCCAGGCCGAGCGCTGCCGCGACATCCTCAAGCGCCTGTCTCAGCGGCCGGAGGACGGCGACGCCCTCTACGCGGATGTCGGGTTGAAGCAGCTCTTGGAGGAGGTGGTGGAGCCGCATCGGGGCTTCGACTTGCAGTTCGAGGTCGGGGAACGCGCCCCGCCCGGCCGTCCCGCGCCGCGCGTGAAACGCCTGCCCGAGGTGATCCACGGCCTGTCGACCCTGGTGGAGAACGCCGCCGACTTCGCCTCCAGCCGGGTGCGGGTCCAGGCCGTGGTGGACGCCGGCTGGATCGAGATCGAGGTGGTTGACGACGGCCCCGGCTTCTCCCCCGACATCCTGCCTCGCCTGGGGGAGCCCTATGTGACGAGCCGACCGCAGGGCAAGGCGCGCCGGGCGCTGGCGGCCCAGATCGCCGCAGCCGCCGCCGGCGCCGCCAGCGCGGCCGCGCCCCGGCTGGGCAGGCCGCCGCCGGTCGCCGCGCCGCCCATCGCCCCCAGCCAGGGCGGCATGGGGCTCGGCTTCTTCATCGCCCGCACGCTTCTGGAGCGCACCGGCGGCAAGGTGACGGTGGGCGCCGGCGACTGGGGCAGGGGTCACCCGCGCGGCGCCCGGGTCTCCGTCCGCTGGCCGCGTCCCGCGCTCGAAGTGTCGCAGGGCTCCGTCGACAGCTTGACGGGCGGGTGAGCCGAGCCGACCTAGCGCTCAGGAGAACATCGTCATGGCCGACACCGAAGCCCAGATCGCCGCCCTCGCCGACAAGACCCTGCTGCTGCTGGACGACGACAACGCGCTCCGCACCCGCCTGGGCCGCGCCCTGGAGAGCCGGGGCTTCCAGGTCACCACCTGCGCCTCCGTCGCCGAGGCCACGGAGGCCCTCCGGACCGCCCTGCCCGCCTTCGCCGTGCTGGACATGCGGCTGGAGGACGGCAATGGGCTGAAGGTGGTGGAGGCCATCCGAGACCGGCGCGAGGACGCCCGGATCGTCATGCTGACCGGCTACGGCGCCATCGCCACCGCCGTGGCGGCGGTGAAGGCCGGCGCGGTGGACTACCTCCAGAAGCCGGCGGACGCCGACGACGTGGTCAAGGCCCTGCTCTCCACCGGCGAGGCCCCCGAACCGCCCGAAAACCCCATGAGCGCCGACCGCGTCCGCTGGGAACACATCCAGCGCGTCTACGAGCTCTGCGACCACAACGTTTCCGAGACGGCGCGGCGGCTGGGCATGCACCGCCGGACGTTGCAGCGCATCCTGGCGAAGCGGGCGCCCCGGTAAGGGCTTAGGGAGTAGGGCTTAGGGCTTAGGAGAGAGCTTGGTCAGCAGCGCGCGGAGCATGCGGCCGAGTTCGTCGGCCTCCGCCTCAGGTGCTCCGTCGCGCCGGCAGTGCGAAGCCCAACCCGCTCCGCCAGGAGGAGGTGCGTCTCGGTCTCTTTCAGGGAGCCCTGCGCGATCCGCACGAAGCTGATGTAGGCCGGTTTTGTGCCCCGGCCATAGCCTTCCGCGATGTTCGCAGGAACGGACGCGGCCGAACGCCGGACCTGCGACGTCAGCCCGAACAACTCTTCCCGCGGGAACGATTTAGTGAGCCGGTAAACGCCCTCGGCGAGGGTCATCGCCCTCTGCCAGACCTGCAGATCCTGGTAACCCCTCATCGTCCCCCTAAGCCCTAAGCCCTAAGCCCCAAGCCCTACTCCCTCAACACCCGCATCGCGCCCAGCCGCCCGAACGCCACCGTCAACGCTTTGCGCCGCGCCGGGGCCAAAGGCGTGAGCGGCGCTGGGCGGACGAGCGCGCCGCCGAAGCCGTCGGCGACGATCAGGCCCGGCTCGGGCGGCAGGATGTCGGTGGGGAACTCCGGCGCCACGGCGAAGTGGAAGGCGTCGCAGAAGGGGCCGTATTCCAGCCATTTGCGGTCGGTGCGGAAGTCGTCGACGCCCGACTTCACCTCGCAGATGACGATGTCGCCCTTGGGACCCAGCGCCATGACGTCGGCGCGGCGGCCGTTGGGCAGGCAGACCTCGAGCAGCGGCGCGTAGCCGAGGTCGACCAGAAGCCGAGCCGCGCCGCGCGTGACGGCCTCCGTCGTGCGGGGTCGGGAGAAGACGAGTTCGAGCGCGACGGCGGCCATGGCCGGCCTTATGTTCTGTTTACGTTCCGGGCGCAACGCCCGCACGGGCCTGCTCCACGGCCGCGATGAGGCGCTGGAGGTCTTCAGGCGTCGACAGGCGGTGGTCGCCCTGCGGGATCAAGTCGAACCGCACCTCGGCCTGCGTCAGCCGCTCCAAGAGCGGCAGTTGGTGCCGCCAGGGCGCCACGTCGTCGGCGCGGCCCTGGAGGATGTGCACGGGGCAGGCGATCGGCAGCGGGCGGTCGAGCAGCAGCCAGTCTCGCGCCTCCTCGAACATTCGGCGGGTCAGGACGTAGGACCCCAGCCCCTCCTCCACCACCACCGTCTCGCCGTCGCGGAGGATGGCCTGGCGCTCGTGGTCGGCGAGGCCCGGCCACATCAGCCGCTCGGTCAAGTCCTGGGCCGGGTTGACCAAGACCAGCCCCTTCACCGCCCGCGGCCGCGCCAGCGCCAGCAGCAGCGCGATCCAGCCGCCCATGGACGAACCGACGGCGATCACAGGGCCGTTCAGATGGTCCGCCAAAGCGACCGCGTCCTCGCGCCAGCGGCCCACCGTGGCCTGACGCCAGTCGCCGGAGCTCTCCCCATGGGCGAAGTGGTCGTAGCGGGCGAAGGACCATCCCCGCTCCCGCGCCGCCGCGTCCAACGCCAGCGCCTTGGTCCCTTCCATGTCGGAGCGGAAGCCGCCGACCCACAGCACGGCGGGCCCCGAGCCCTCCAACGACTTGTAGGCCAGGGTTTCGCCGTCCGGCCGCTGGAGCCGCTTCGTCTCGGTCATGGAGCTCTCGCCTGATCTTCCCCTGCCTGATAGTCAGGCGGCTCTCCTCACGCAAAGGCCCGACGTGACGGCGCCCCAGGTTCTCTACATCTCGCCCAACCGCATCGGCGACAGCGTGATCGCCTCCGGCGTCGTGCGCGAGATCGGCCGCCAGAAGCCAGGCGCCCGCATCACCGTCATCGCCAGCGGCCCGGCCGCCCCCTTCTATCGCTCGGCGCCGGGCGTGGAGCGGGTCGTGGCCATCGACAAGGGGCGGAACGCCATTCACTGGCGGCGCATCTGGGCCGAGGCGCGGTCGCAAGGGTGGGACCTGGCGGTCGACACCCGGGGCTCGGTCACCGCCTGGCTGATCCGCGCGAAGGAGCGGCGGGTCTATTCCCGAAAGCTGGAGACTGGCGTTCCCAAGGTGGAGGTGATCGGCCGGCTGATGGGCCTCGACCACGCGCTGGAGCCCGAGTTGTTCATCGACGAGCCGGCGCGCGCCGACGCCGCACGGGTGATGGGCGAGGCTCCCGCGCCCGTGCTGGCGCTGGCCCCCATCGCCGTTCAGCCCGGCAAGAGCTGGCCCTCTGATCGCTGGGCCGCCCTGGTTGAGGCCCTTAAGGGCGAGAGCGCCTTCGATGGCTGGCGCTTCATGCTGGTGGGCGGCCCCGCGCCTGGCGACCGCACGGCGGCGACGCCCGCGCTTGAGGCCGCAGGCGACCGCGCCGTGGATTTCGTCGGCAAGGGCGACATCCTGGCGTCCGCCGCCGCCATCAGCCGCGCCGGCCTGTTCGTCGGAAACGACTCCGGCCTGATGCATGTGGCGGCGGCGACCGGCACGCCCACGCTCGGCCTGTTCGGACCGACGGAGTGGTGGCTCTACGGCCCGCGCGGCCCGCGCGCCGCCATCGTCGCCGCCAACCCGGAGCGGGGCACGCGCGCCCCCATCGAGGATCTGACGGTGGAGCGGGTGGCGGAGGCGGTTCTGAGGCTGAAGGCGGAGCACGCGGTTTGAGCGAGCCGCGCGTCCTGTTCGTCAACTCCGACCGGATCGGCGACTGCGTCATGTTCTCCGGCGTGGTGCGCGAGGCGCTGCGGCAGGTCCCAGGCGCCCGGATCACGGTCGCCTGCGGCCCGAGCGCCGCGCCCCTGTTCCGCGCGGCGCCATCGCTCGAGGCAGTCATCCCGCTGCCGAAGAAGAAGGGCGGCGGCCACTGGCTGGACCTCTATCGCGCCACCTCCGGCCGTCGCTGGGACCTGATCGCCGACATCCGGGGCTCGCCCATCGCCTGGCTGCTGCGAGCGAAGGAGAAGCGCGTCTATTCCCGCCGCTGGGAGACGGGCCTGCCCAAGGTCGAGATGGCGTTCCGCCTGATGAAGGCGGACCATGTCTGCCTGCCCGAGCTGTTCCTCGACGACCGGGCGCGCGCCGACGCGGCGCGGGTGATCGGCGAGGAGCCGGCGCCCATCCTGGCCTTCGCGCCGATCTCAACCGATCCCCTACGGTCATGGCCGGCGGATCGCTGGGGCGAACTGATCGACCGGTTGAGAGCCGAGCCGCGCTTCCGGGGTTGGCGCTTCATGGCGGTGGGGGGGCCTGGCGACCACGCCGCCGCCGCGCCCGCGCTGGCGGCCGCCGGCCCGCAGGGGCTGGATGCCGTCGGCAAGGGCGACATCCTGGCCTCGGCCGCAATGATCGGGCGCGCCACCCTCTTCGTGGGCAACGACTCCGGTCTGATGCACGTCTCGGCCGCCGCCGGCCGGCCGACGCTGGGGCTCTTCGGGCCCTCGGAGTGGTGGCACAAGGCGCCCTATGGTCCGACGGGCCGGGTGCTGGCCTCCAGCCCGGTGCGCGGGGAGTTCCGGCCCATCGAGGACCTCACGGTCGAACGGGTTCTCGAAGGCGTCCTCGAGCTGCACGACGCCTTCGCCGGTCCCGCCGCGCCTTGAAGACAGGGCGTTTTGCGGTCATATAGGCCGACCGAGGGGAACGCGGGCGCACGCCCGCGCGTCTTCTCGCGACCACCTCCACTCGCTCCCGACCACACAAGGAAACGAAGCCCATTCGCCGTCCCATGCAAGCGCCGCCCGTGAAGGACGGGCCGCGTATGAACCAGGATATCCGCTCCCCGCGCGTTCTGCTCATTGATCAGAACGGAGAAAAGCAGGGCGTGATGCCGACCTCCGCCGCCCTCGAAGCCGCCGAGGAGGCCGGGCTGGACCTGGTCGAGATCGTCGCCACGGCCGATCCGCCCGTCTGCAAGATCCTGGACTACGGCAAATTCCGCTTCGAGGAGCAGAAGAAGAAGGCCGCCGCCCGCAAGAAGCAGAAGGTGGTGGAACTCAAGGAGATCAAGCTCCGGCCCAACATCGACGACCACGATTATCAGGTGAAGGCCAAGGCCATGACCCGCTTCTTCGAGGAAGGGGACAAGGTCAAGGTGACCCTGCGCTTCCGCGGCCGCGAGATGGCGCACCCCGAACTCGGCATGAAGCTGCTCCAGAAGGTCAAGACCGACTTCGAGGAGACCGCCAAGGTCGAATACGAGCCGCGCATGGAAGGCCGGCAGATGATCATGATCCTGGCCCCGCGCTGATCGCGGGCTCGATCTTCGGGACACCGAGACGCCGCCGAGCAGTTCCTGCCGGCGGCGTCTCGCGGTTCTGGGCGGCTGCGGTTCCGCTCGTCCGCCGGGGAGGCTAAGGAGGCGCATGACCGACCAGTCGCCCGTTCCCGCCGCTCCGCTCAGCGACCGCGCCCAGAAGTCGGCGCTGGGCGTGCTGTTCCTGGTGGTCTTCATCAATCTGGTGGGCTTCGGCCTGATCGTGCCGCTGCTGCCCTTCTTCGCCCAGAGCCTGGACGCGGAGCCGTGGCAGGTGACCCTGATGTTCTCGGCCTATTCGCTGGGCCAGTTCTTCGCCGAACCCTTCTGGGGGCGGTTGTCGGACCGGATCGGCAGGAAGCCGGTGCTGATCGCGACAGTCGCGGCCAACGCCGTGGGCTATCTGCTGCTGGCCTTCGCGCCCAACATCTGGGCCGCGATCCTCATCCGCCTGTTCACGGGCCTGGGCGCCGGCAACATCTCCACGGTGCAGGGCTATGTGGCGGACGTGACGCCGCCGGAGAAGCGGGCCGGACGCATGGGCCTGATCGGCGCGGCCTTCGGCCTGGGCTTCATCGTCGGCCCCGGGCTGGGCGGCGTGCTGGTGCGCGAGGACCTGGGCCACGTCGGCTACAACATCCCCATCTTCACCGCCGCCGCCCTGGCGGCGCTCGCGGCGCTGGCGACCCTGATCCTCCTGAAGGAAAGCCGGGCCAAGGCCGATCCCGCCGCGCCGCGCCCGGCCTTCCTGTCGGGGGTCCAGCGAGCCTTCGGCAATCCGGTGGTCGGCCGGGTGCTCCTCGTGACCCTCATCTATATGGGCGGCTTCTCCGGCATGGAGTCAACCTTCGGCCTGTGGACGGAGGCCCGCTACGGCTGGGGCGCGCGCGAGGTGGGCTTCCTGTTCATGGCCGTGGGGGTGATCTCCGTCACCTGCCAGGGCTTCCTGGCCGGACGCCTGGCCAAGGCCTTCGGCGAGCCGCGCGTGCTGGCCGCCGGCTGCCTGCTGTTCGGGGTGGGTCTGGTCGGGCAGGTGCTGGCCCACGCCGAGTGGCTGGTGCCGGTGATGATGGGCGTGGGAGCCTTCGGCATGGCCCTGACCATGCCCAACATCTCGGCGATGATCTCCCGCTCCGTCAGCCCGGACGAGCAGGGGGCCATGCTGGGGCTCAACATGGCCGCCTCGTCCTCGGCGCGGATCATCGGTCCGATCCTGGCCGGCGCCATCTTCTCCTATGTGGGGCGCGACTGGCCCTTCCTTATCGGCGCGGCGCTGACGGTTCCGGCCGCCGTCATGGCCATCAACGCCGGCCGCGCCTATCGCAGGCGTCAGGCGGAGCGGTCTGTCGCCGCCTGACGGACTTGCATCGAACGCGCCGATCCCTTAGAAGCCGCGCCTTCGCGTAGCCGGACCGCCGGGCGAACAGGCATGCCTGGGCGGTCCTTGAACACAGCGCGGGCCTCACCTTCCGGCCCGCCAAAGAGGATGAAAATGCCGAAGCTGAAGACGAAGTCGGGCGCCAAGAAGCGCTTCAAACTGACGGCGACGGGCAAGATCAAGTCGGGCGTGGCGGGCAAGCGCCACCGGCTGATCAGCCACAACTCGAAGTACATCCGCCAGCGGCGGGGCACCGAGGTGATGTCGGACGCCGACACCAAGAAGATCAAGTCCTACATGCCCTACGCCTAAGCGCGGGGCTCATACGACCACGATCTCCACCGTCAGTTTGAACTCAAGGGCCTCAAGCAGCGAGCGACCGCGTCGCGAGCGTTAGGCCCCTCCCAAAGGGAAACACATCATGGCTCGCGTGAAGAGGGGCGTTACGTCCCACGCCAAGCACAAGAAGGTCCTGAAGCAGGCCAAGGGCTTCTACGGCCGCCGCAAGAACACCATCCGCGCCGCCAAGGCGGCCGTGGACCGCGCCGGGCAGTACGCCTATCGCGACCGCCGCAACAAGAAGCGCTCGTTCCGCGCCCTGTGGATCCAGCGCATCAACGCCGCCGCCCGCGCCGAGGGCTTCACCTACAGCCAGTTCATCCACGGCCTGTCCAAGGCCGGCATCGAGCTGGACCGCAAGGTGATGGCCGCCATCGCCGCCGACGAGGCCGGCTTCAAGGCCGTGGCCGACAAGGTTCGCGCCGCGCTCGCCTAAGCCGTCGACGCCCTGCGAAATCGGACGCCCGCCCCCACGCCGGGGGCGGGCGTTTGCGTTTGCGGCCGGAGGGGCTAAGGGCGCGGGCATGACGCGCATGCTTCTCGCCCTCCTCCTCGCGCTCTGCGCGGCGCCCGCCTGGTCGCAGGAGCGGGCGGTGGCGGTCACCTTCGACGACCTCCCCTTCCAGGCCTCGAACGCGGATCTCTGCGACGCGGCGCGGCTGGAGCGGCTGACCGCCGACTTCCTGGCCATGCTGCGGCCGCTGGACACGCATGGCGCGGGCTTCGTCAACGAAGGGCGGGTCTGCGCCGAGAAGCGGGACGACCTCCTGCCCAGGCTGCTGTCGCAGTGGCTGGACGCCGGGCTGGAGATCGGCAACCACACCTTCAGCCACCCCAATGTGCATCGCATGACGGCCGAGGCCTATCTCGCGGAGGTGGATGCGGGCGAGGCGCTGACCCGGCCGCTGTCGGCGAACCGGGGGCTCAGGCTGCGCTGGTTCCGTCATCCGTTCCTGTTCACCGGCGACACGCCGGAGAAGAAGGCCGCCATCGCCGAAGGCCTTCGCCGACGCGGATACGAGGCGGCCCCGGTGACGATCGACAACAACGACTGGATGTTCGGGGCCGTCTATCGCAAGGCCGAGGCTGCGGCGGACGAGGCGCTCAAGCGTCGCGTGGGCGAGGCCTATGTGGCCCACATGGCGGCCGTGCTCGACCACTGGGAGCCCTACTCGGCCGAACTCGGCGGAGGACGGGAGCCGACCCAGATCCTGCTGTTGCACGCCAATACGCTGAACCGGGACTGGTACCCGCGAATTCACGCCCTCTTTCTCGCCCGGGGCTATCGCTTCGTGCCGCTGGAGCAGGCGGTGGCGGATCCGGTTTACGCACTCCCCGACACCTATGTGCGCGCCAGCGGCGTGTCCTGGCTTCACCGCTGGACCGCCAGCCAGGGCCGCCGCATCCGGTGGGAGCCCGAGCCCCCCGCCTGGATCGTGGAAGCCTACGACGGAAGAGGCTCCACGGCGCCCGCGGCGGCCGACTGAGCCCGTGACGAAGCGGGCGCGGCCCGCTAGACGATCCCTGCCATGACCGACCTGCCCGCTCTCGAACTGGACCTGATCAACGCCATCGGCGGCGCCGCGAGCGTGGCCGAGGTGGAGCAGCTGCGCGTCGCCGCCCTGGGCAAGTCCGGCTCCATCTCCGGCCTGCTCAAGGGCATGGGCGCCCTGAGCCCGGAAGAGCGCAAGGAGAAGGGGCCGCTGATCAACGGCCTGCGCGACCGCGTGTCGGCGGCTCTGGTCGCGCGCAAGGCGGAACTGGAGGCGGCCGAGCTCGAGACGCGCCTTCAGGCGGAGCGCCTGGACCTGACCCTTCCCGCCCGCCCGGTCCGCAAGGGATCGGTTCACCCGACCATGCAGGTCATGGACGAGATGGTCGCCATCTTCGCCGAGATGGGCTTCGCCGTCGCCGAGGGGCCGGACATCGAGGACGACTTCCACAATTTCACGGCGCTGAACTTCCCGCCCAAGCACCCGGCGCGGGAAATGCACGACACCTTCTTCCTGACGCCCGACCCCGAGACGGGCGAGCGCAAGGTGCTGCGCACCCACACCAGCCCGGTGCAGGTGCGCACCATGATGTCCCAGACGCCGCCGATCCGGATCATCGCGCCTGGCCGGACCTTCCGGAAGGACTCCGACGCCACCCACACCCCCATGTTCCACCAGGTGGAGGGGCTGGTGATCGATCGCGACATCCACATGGGCCACCTGAAATGGACCCTGGAGACCTTTGTCGCCCGCTTCTTCGAGGTGGAGGGCGTGGACGCCCGCTTCCGGCCCCACCACTTCCCCTTCACCGAGCCCTCGGCCGAGATGGACATCCGCTGCGACCGCTCGGGCGGCGAGCTGAAGCTGAACCAGGGCGACAGCTGGATGGAGATCCTGGGCTGCGGCATGGTCCACCCGAACGTGCTGCGCGCCTGCGGCGTCGATCCCGACGCATACCAGGGTTTCGCCTTCGGCATGGGCGTGGATCGCCTGGCCATGCTGAAATACGGCATCCCCGACCTGCGGCCCATGTTCGACGCCGACACCCGGTGGCTGGCCCACTACGGCTTCTCCGCCTTCGCCACGCCCAATCCCGCCAGCGGCCTGAGCTGATCCCATGACCGACACCGTTCCCGCCCTGCCGTGGCCGCCCATCGGCCCGGGACCCCGCTATGAGAACCGCCATATCTTCCTGCCGCACCTGGCGGCGGAGACGATGCGCGCGGGCTCGGTGGCGATCGAGAAGCGCACCTTCATCGGCTGTCGCTTCGAAGGGCCGGCCGTGCTGCTGCCGGTCAGCGGCAACAGCTTCAACGGCTGCGACATGGGGAACTCCGGCGGCGACCTGCGCAATCTCCTGCTTCACCCGGTGGGCAAGGCGAAGGTCGTCGGCGCCATTCCGGTGAAGGACTGCGTGTTCGAGGGCTGTTTCTTCTGGGCGGTCGGCTTCACCGGCGCCCCGGCCTTTCTGGAGCAGTTCCTGAAGGCGGTCGGCAAGGGAGAGGGCGCGTGAGGTTCACCCTGTCCTGGCTGAAGGAGCACCTCGACACGAACGCGGATGTGAACGCCGTCGCCGAGGCCATGACCATGGCCGGGCTGGAGGTCGAGGAGGTCGAGGACCCGGTCGCGCGCCTGGCGCCCTTTACCGTCGCCCGCATCGTGGAGGCCGCGCGCCACCCGAACGCCGACCGGCTGCAGGTCTGCCAGGTCGAGACGGTGGACGGAATGAAGGAGATCGTCTGCGGCGCCCCCAACGCGCGGGCGGGGCTGGTCACCATCTACGCCCCCATCGGCGCCTATGTGCCGGGTCTGGGCGTGACCTTGGTCGAGAAGCCGGTGCGCGGCGTGGTCTCCAACGGCATGCTGTGCTCGGCCTCCGAGCTGCTGCTGGCGGACGAAAGCGACGGCATTCTCGAGCTGGCGGAGCGCTGGGCCGTCGGGACGCCGGCGGCGGGCGTGTTCGGCGCCGAGCCGGTGATCGACTTCGAGGTGACGCCGAACCGACCCGACTGGCTGGGCGTCGCCGGCATCGCCCGCGACCTTGCGGCGGCGGGCGTGGGCGCGCTGAAGACCGCGCCGGTCGACCCGCCTCCGGGGCGCTTCCCCTGTCCGGTGACGGTCAGGCTCGATGCGCCGGCCATGTGCCCCGCCTTCGCGGGCCGGGTGATCCGGGGCGTCCGGAACGGACCCTCGCCCGAGTGGCTGCAGCGCCGGCTGATGGCCATCGGCCTTCGCTCCATCAACGCCCTGGTCGATGTCACCAATCTGATCGCCTACGACCGGGCGAGGCCGCTGCACGTCTATGACCTGAACAAGCTGGTCGGGTCGGAGATCACGGTGCGCGGCGGCCAGGTCTCGGAAGGCGCGGAGAGCATCGCCGCCGGCACGGCCGAGCACCTGATCGCCCTGGACGGCAAGACCTACGCGATCCAGCCGTCGCACTGCGTCATCGCCGACGCGGCGGGCGAGCGGCCAATTGGGCTAGGCGGCGTCATGGGCGGCGTGTCCACCGGCTGCGACGAGGGGACGACCGACGTCTTCATCGAGAGCGCCTGGTTCGATCCCCTGGTGATCGCCCAGACGGGGCGGGACCTCGGCATCCACTCCGACGCGCAATATCGCTTCGCGCGCGGCGTCGATCCGCAAGGCCTGGTCGCGGGCGTCGAGCTGGCCACGCGGCTGATCCTGGAGCTGTGCGGCGGCGAACCGTCGGAGGTCGCCCTATTTGGCGAGCCGCCCGCTCCCCCGTCGGCCTTCGACTTCGACCCCGCGCGTGTCGCATCTCTCACCGGTCTGACGGTTTCGGACGATCGTACGGCCGAGATACTGCGGACGCTGGGCTTCACCGTCGAGCGCGGCTCGCCCTGGCGGGTGACGCCGCCGTCCTGGCGTCGCGACGCCGAGGGGCCCGCCGACCTTGTCGAGGAGGTCGCCCGGATCGAAGGCTACGGCGCCCTCCCGTCCACCCCGCTGCCCGAGACGCCGCGCGTCGCGCAGGGCGTGCTCAGTCCTCGGCAGGCGCGGGTGCGGCTGGCGCGCCGCGCGCTCGCCGCCATGGGCTTTCAGGAGGCCGTGACCTGGTCCTTCACGGCGAGGGAGACGGCCGCCCTGTTCGGGGGCGGCTCGCAGCGGCTGGTGGTGGAGAATCCGATCGCCTCGGAGCTCGACTGCATGCGGCCGTCCGCGCTGCCCAACCTGATCCAGGCCGCGGCCCGGAACGCCGCGCGCGGCCATCCCGACGCCGCCCTGTTCGAGATCGGCCCCATCTACCTGGGCGACGGGCCGGGCGATCAGCGTACCGTCGTCTCGGGTCTGGTCGCGCCCCACGCCGCCCGGCATTGGGGCGGGGCGGGCGAGGAGCCGCTGTTCGCGCTCAAGGGCCGGCTGATGGCGCTTCTGGAGGAGATCGGCGCGCCCGTCGCCTCGCTTCAGCTGGTGCAGGGCCAGAACCGCGCCTGGTGGCATCCGGGCCGGTCCGCGCGGCTTCAGCTTGGTCCCAAGACCGTCGTCGCCGAGTTCGGCGCCCTGCACCCCCGCGTGCTGAAGGCGCTGGACGCGGCAGGATCCATGCTGGCCTTCGAGATCGTGCTGGACAACGTGCCCGAGCCGAGGGGCAAGGGGGGCAAGGCCCGGGCCGCGCTCCACCTCTCCAACCTCATGCCGCTGACCCGGGACTTCGCCTTCCTGGTCGATCAGGACCGGGCCGCCGGCGATCTGATCCGGGCCGTGGCGGGCGCGGACAAGGCGCTGATCCAGACCGTGCAGGTCTTCGACATCTATCGCGGTCCCGGCGTGCCGGAGGGCAAGGTCTCCATGGCGCTCGAAGTCGGCGTACAGCCGCGCGACGCGACCCTGACCGACGCAGAGATCGAGGCGCTGTCGGGCAAGATCATCGCGGCGGCCGCCAAGCTGGGCGCTCAGCTGCGCGCCTGATGGCGGCGGCGCCTTGCCTCCGCCTTGCTGATCGGGCATAGGGCGCGGCTTCCGGCGCAAGTGAACCCTCGCGCCTCCTTCCGGACGTTCCCCGCGCCTCAGCGGGATGAGCCGGGAGAGGACCCCAGTCGACGTCATCCGTCCACTGGGGCTGAGGGCGTTTGGGTCAGCGGTTTGGGTTTGCCCATGGCCCTGGGGTCAGGTCTTCGACCTGACCCGGGGATGGGCGAGGGATTGGAATGTTCGAGGCTCTGAACGAGCGGCTGACAGGCGTCTTCGACCGGATCACCGGGCGCGGCGCCTTGTCCGAAAAGGACATCGCCGAGGCCATGCGCGAGGTGCGCGTGGCGCTCCTCGAGGCCGACGTCGCCCTTCCGGTCGTCAAGGACTTCATCGCCTTCGCCTCGGACAAGGCCAAGGGCGAGGAGGTCATCCGCTCGGTCAAGCCAGCCGACCAGGTGGTCAAGATCGTCTACGACGGCCTGATCGAGATGCTGGGCGGCGAGGAGCCGGTCCCCGTCAATCTGAACGCCACGCCGCCCGCCGTCATCCTGATGGCCGGCCTCCAGGGCTCCGGCAAGACGACCACCTCGGCCAAGCTGGCGCTGCGGCTGACCAGGTTCGAGCGCAAGAAGGTCATGATGGCCTCGCTCGATACCCGTCGCCCGGCGGCCATGGAGCAGCTGGAAACGCTCGGCCGCCAGATCGAGGTCGCGACCCTGCCCATCGTCAAGGGCGAGAGCGCGGTCCAGATCGCCCGCCGCGCCCTGCAATCGGCCAAGCTCCAGGGCTTCGACGTCCTGATCCTGGACACCGCCGGCCGCATCACGCTGGACGAGGCGCTGATGGCCGAGGTGGCGGAGGTCGCAGAGGTCGCCCGCCCCGTCGAGACCCTGCTGGTCGCCGACAGCCTGACCGGCCAGGACGCGGTGCGCACCGCGAAAGCCTTCCACGAGCGCCTGCCGCTGACCGGCCTGGTGCTGACCCGCGCCGACGGCGACGGGCGCGGCGGCGCCATGCTGTCCATGCGGGCGGTCACCGGCCTGCCGATCAAATACCTCGGCGCGGGCGAGAAGGTCGATCAGCTGGACGTCTTCGACGCCCGGCGCGTGGCCGGCCGCATCCTCGGCCAAGGCGACATCGTGGCCCTGGTGGAGAAGGCCGCGGCCGACCTGGACCAGGCCAAGGCCGAGAAGATGGCCAGGAAGCTGGCCAAGGGCCAGTTCGACCTGGACGACCTGGCCGCCCAGCTGCAGCAGATGAAGCGCATGGGCGGGCTCCAGGGCATCATGGGCCTCCTGCCGGGCGTGGCCAAGATGAAGGCCCAGATGGCCGACGCCAATATCGACGACCGCATGATCGCGCGTCAGGAGGCGATCATCTCCTCCATGACCAATGCCGAGCGCAAGAAGCCGGACCTGTTGAACGCCAGCCGCAAGAAGCGCGTCGCCGCCGGCGCCGGCGTGGAGGTGCAGGACATCAACCGCCTGCTGAAACAGCACCGCCAGATGGCCGACATGGTGAAGTCGCTGTCGCGCGGCGGACCCAAGAAGATGCAGCAGATGGCCGCCATGCTGGGCGGCATGGGCGGGGGCGGCATGGGCGGCGGCCCTGACATGGCGCGGCTCAAGGCCATGGGCGGCGGCAAGATGGCCGAGCCCGATCCCGAACAGCTGAAGGCGCTCCAGGACCGCATGGCGGCCCTGGGCGGCGGAGGCGGACTACCCGGACTTCCAGGCCTCCCCGGCCTGCCGACAAAGAAGAACTGACCTACAGCCTCAACCGAGAGAGACCTGAAATGCTGAAGATCCGACTGGCCCGCGGCGGCGCCAAGAAGCGCCCCTACTACCACATCGTGGTGGCCGACTCCCATTCGCCGCGCGACGGCAAGTTCATCGAGAAGGTGGGCTCGTACAACCCCATGCTGCCGAAGGACGGCCCCGCGCCGCGCGTCAGCCTGAAGGCCGAGCGCATCGCCGAATGGCTGAAGAAGGGCGCCCAGCCGACCGACCGCGTCGCCCGCTTCCTGTCGCAGGACGAGACCCTGGGCCAGACCGTCAAGTGGCAGGCCGGCAACAACCCGAAGAAGGGCGAGCCCGGCAAGAAGGCCACCGAACGCGCCGCCGAGCGCGCCCAGCGCGAGGCCGACCGTCTGGAAGCCGAAGCCGCCGCCAAGGTCGAGGCCGAGGAGAACGCGCGTCGCCAGGCCGAGGAAGCCGCCGCCGCGGCCGCCGCTCCGCCTGCTGAAGAGGCGCCCGCTGCTGAGGAGGCTCCGGCCGCCGAGGAAGCCCCGGCCGCCGAAGAGGCGACCGCCGAGGCTCCGGCTGAAGAAAACGCCTAACCTTGTCCTTCTCCCCTCGGGGGAGAAGGTGGGCGCCGCAGGCGCTCGGATGAGGGGGCGGTCGGCTCTCGGCGGACCGATCGAGGGGGGTGCATTCCGATGCAACCCCCTCAACCGTCTCGCTGCGCGAGCCACCTTCTCCCCCAAGAGGAGAAGGATGTCTGAACCCAAACTCATCCTTGTCGGTCAGGTCGGGGGCGCCTTCGGGGTCCGGGGCGAGGTGCGGATCACCGCCTTCACCGCCGATCCCATGGCGCTTCTGGCCTATGGCCCTCTGCTGCGCGCGGACGGGTCGCCCGGCCTGACGCTGACCACGGCGCGTCCCGACAGGAAGGGCGTGGTCGCCCGCGCCCGCGAGGTGGGGACCAAGGAAGAGGCCGACGCGCTCAGGGGGCTCAAGCTCCACGTTCCGCGCGACCGCCTGCCGCCGCCGGACGACGAGGACGAGGTCTATCTGACGGACCTGATCGGGGTCGAGGCGCGGCTGGCCGACGGCTCCGTCTCGGGCCGCGTCCGATCGGTCCAGAATTTCGGGGCCTCCGACATGCTGGAGATCGATCCGGGCTCCGGCCGACCCACCTGGTATCTGCCCTTCACGCGAGAGGCGGTTCCCGAACTGCGCCTGGCCGAGGGCTGGCTGCTGATCGCCCCGCCCATCGAGGTGGAAGGCGACACCGAAACGTAATCATTGGTCACCCACTGTGTCCCGCCCGCTCTTGCGGACGAGGCGGGCGATCAGGCATCCGAGGGCCGAACCGTCCGCCGGATCGCCATGGATTCCCTTTCCGACATCCTGAGCAGCGCCGAGGTCCAGGCCTTCGCCAGCGGCTTTCCCCAGATGCTGCTGCATCTGGCGCTGACCTTCGCCCTGCTGATCGGGGGCGCGGTGCTCTACGGCCTGCTGACGCCGTGGGAGGAGATCGCCCTGATCCGCGACGGCAACTCGGCCGCCGCCGTGGCCTTCGCGGGCGTGCTGGTCGGCCTCGCCATTCCCCTGGCCCTGTCGCTGTCGGTCTCCACCTCCCTGAGGGACATCGCGCTCTGGGGCGTGGCGACCGTGGCCTTGCAGCTGCTGGCCTTCCGCATCGTCGACGTGATCCTGACCGGTCTCCCTCAGCGCATCCAGGAGGGCGAGATTTCGGCCGCCGTGCTGCTGGTCGGGGCCAAGCTCGCGACCGCCCTGGTGCTCGCCGCCGCCCTGACGGGCTAGGCCATGCGCCTTCCCGACTGGACGGTCTATCTGCTGGTGCTGGCCGTGATCGGCCTGGCGGTGGTCTGGTCCGACGAAGGGGCCGACGCGCCGCCGGCCCCGCCGCCGCCGGACGAGATCGAGGGCGCCCTGCTGGGTCCCGTCACGCCGTTCGACCCCGCGCTGACCGTGGATGCGCCGGACGACCCCTATCTGCCCGCCTCCGGCACCGCCTTTTCCATCGCCGACGAGGGGCGATGGATCACCGCGCGCCATGTGGTGGAGGGGTGCCGCCGCCCGGCCGTGGTCGTCGGCGGGGGCCGCGCCCTGGCGGCCGACATGCGGCTGTCGCCGGACGCGGACATCGCCCTCTTGCTCACCCGCGGCGGCCCGGCCGCCTTGCCGGTGGTGGCGCAGCCCGGGTTCAGGAAGGGCATGCGCGCATACCATCCGGGTTTTCCCCAAGGCCGCCCCGGCGAGGTGACGACGCGCCTGCTCGGCCGCGAGACCTTCCGCATCCGGGGGCGGTGGAACCGCAAGGAGCCCGTGCTGGCCTGGGCGGAGTCCGGCCGAACGGGGAATCTGAACGGCACGCTGGCCGGCTTGTCGGGCGCGCCGGTGCTGGATCGCCGAGGACGGGTGCTGGGCGTCACCATCGCGGAGGGGCCCCGTCGCGGTCGTGTCTACACCACGGCGCCCGAGACCTTCGGACCGGCGGTGCGCGGCCTCCAGGCCGCTGACGAGCCGGTCGCCGCCCAGGCGCTCACCACCGAGAACTACGGCTTCGTCGCCGACCAGCTGCGCCGCGAGCTGAAGGTGGCGCAGGTGGTGTGCCTGGCGGTCTAGGGTGTGGGCGGTAGGGCTTAGGGCTTAGCCCAAGACCCGGACGGATGTGCTCACGGCTTGCCCGCCCCCACCGCAGGGGGCTCTGAGACTCGCGCCCTCGAATCGCACGCTTCTTCCAAGCCCTAAGCCCTAAGCCCTAAGCCCTAAGCCCCACCCCTTATTCGAACACCTCCACCCCGACCTCGCCCTCCGGCGTCAGCCAGGCGCGCTTCATGCCTTGCGAGTTGTAGGGGTCGGCGCGGTTTCCCTGCCGGTCCAGGGCGATCAGCCCGCCGTCGCCGCCGAGCTGGCCGATGTCGTCGATGACGGCCTGAGCCGCTTCTGCGAGGGGCTGGCCCGCGGCCACGCGCCAGGCGACCTGGCAGGCGGCGGCGGCGCGAATGAAATACTCCCCGACGCCGGTGGACGAGATCGCCGCATGATCATCCGCCCAGGTTCCGGCGGCGATCAGAGGGGTGTCGCCCACGCGGCCCGGCATCTTGCCGAACACGCCGGCGGTGGAGGTCGCGGCCGCCAGCCTGCCTTCGCGGTCCAGCACGCAGCAGCCGACGGTGCCGTGGCTCAGGCGGCGCTCGCGCCCCAGGCCCGGCGGGTGGTTGTCGTCCTCCGCGCCCGCATGGGTGAACCAGGCCGGTTCGTCGCCGATCGCCTCCAGCCCCTGCTCCGCCGCGAACAGGGCCGCGCCCTCGCCCGCGAGCATGACGTGAGGCGTGGCGTCCATCACCGCGCGCGCCACGCGAACGGGGTTCCTGAAGCCTTGGAGCGCGGCCACGGCGCCGGCCCGTCGCTCCGTCCCTTCCATGATGGAGGCGTCCAGCTCATAGGCCCCCGCCAGATTGGGCGAGGCCCCCCGCCCGGCGACATAGAGGCCGGAATCCTCCAGCCGCGCCACGGCCTCCACCGCCACGTCCAGGGCCGCGGCGCCGTCGGCCAGCATCGACCGCATCGCCTCCACCGTTTCGCGCATGTGAACCGCTTCGCGGTCGTAGTTCACGCCCCTGCGGGCGCCGGCGCCGCCGTGCAGGATGAGGGCGAAACGGTCGGGCATGGACAAGAGGCCTCCGAAACGAGCTTGGCGTCAGCGCAGGCGCTGATTAGCCTTCCCAACGCCAGGGCGCCACGCCCGCTCCTCCCTGACCGAAAGAGATCCTCATGCGCGCGGTTCTGTCCAAGGCTCCCGGCGGTCCCGAGACCCTGGTCGTGGAGGACGTGCTGGATCCCACGCCCGGCCCGGGCGAGGTGGTGATCGAGGTCAAGGCGGTCGGCATCAACTTCCCCGACACCCTGATCATCGAGGACAGGTACCAGTTCAAGCCGGAGCGCCCCTTCTCGCCCGGCGGCGAGGTCGCGGGCGTGATCGACGCCGTCGGCGAGGGGGTGAAGGGGCTGATGCGGGGCGACCGGGTGCTGGCCGTGCCCGGCTGGGGCGGCCTGGTGGAGCGGCTTCGCGTTCCCGCCGCCACCGTGGTCAAGATCCCGAACGCCATGCCGTTCGAGGAAGCCGCGGCCTTCACCATGACCTATGGCACCAGCTTCTACGCCTTGAAGGATCGAGCGAACCTCCAGGCCGGCGAGACCCTGCTGGTGCTGGGCGCGGCCGGCGGCGTGGGCGCGGCGGCCGTGGAGCTCGGCAAGGCCTCGGGCGCCCACGTGGTGGCGGCGGCCTCCACCAACGATAAGGTGGAGTTCGCGCTGGAGCTTGGGGCCGACAACGGCCTCATCTACCCCACAGGGCCCATGGACAAGGCCGCGCAGAAGGAGCTGTCGGGCGAGCTGAAGCTGGCCTGCGGGCGCGACGGCGCCGATGTCGTCTATGACGCGGTGGGCGGCGACTACGCCGAGCCGGCGCTCCGGGCCATGGACTGGAACGGCCGCTATCTGGTGGTGGGCTTCCCCGCCGGCATTCCGTCCCTGCCGCTGAACCTGACGCTGCTGAAGTCCGTCAGCGTCATGGGCGTGTTCTGGGGCGCGGCGGTGATGCGGGACCCGAAGGCCCACGCCGCCAACATGGCCGAGCTGTTCCGCCTCTACGGCGAGGGCAAGATCCGCCCCCGGGTCAGCCGGACCTTTCCCCTGGAACGGGCGGGCGAGGCGATCAAGGCGCTCTCGGACCGCTCCGTCATGGGCAAGGTGGTGGTCGTGGTGGAGGACTCGTGAGCATGGCGGACATCCACATCGACCCGCGCCTCGACCCTCGGGTGGTGAAGCCCGTCTTCGCCCGCACCGGACGGGTCCACCTGCCGGGCTTTCTGGACGAAGGCTCTGCGCGCGTCCTGCACGCCGCGCTGTCGGAGGATACCCCCTGGCGGCGGTCGCTGATCGTGGACGGCCGGTCCATGCAGATGGATCCGGAGGAACTCGCCGCCCTGCCGGAGGAGCGACAGGCCGCCATCGAGGCGGACGTCATGCGCCGCGCCCGCGACGGCTTCCAGTACGCCTTCGACAGCTGGGCCGTGTCGGACGAGATCGAGGCCGGGCGGCGCATCGGCCACCCGGCGGAAGCCTTCTACGACCTGATCAACTCGCGCGCCTTCTTTCGCTGGATCGAACAGGCCACGGGCGAGAGCCGCGCCGTGTACGCCGACGCCCAATGCACCCGCTACGGCCCCGGCGACTTCCTGACCGGCCATACCGACGCGGCCGAGGGCAAGCACCGCCTGTTCGCCTATGTGATGAACCTGACGCCGACCTGGACGGCGGACTGGGGCGGGCTGCTGGCCTTCATCGACGGCGACGGCCATGTCTCGGAGGCGTTCACTCCGGCGTGGAACGCCTTGAACATCTTCCGCGTGCCCCAGCCGCACTGCGTCACCTCCGTCGCGCCCTTCGCGGGGGGGCGCCGCCTGTCGATCACCGGCTGGATTCGGGCGAAGAGGCCCTAGGCGTCCTCGGCCAGCCGCTTCAGCGCCTGGCCGGCCTGATCGCGGTGACGCCGCTTCACATTGGCGCCGAGCGTCGCGATCAGCGCGGTGATCACCGCCGCGTCGTCGGTGAAGCCAATGCCGGCGAAGATGTCGGGAATGGCGTCGATCGGCAGGACGAAATAGGCGAGCGCGCCCAGCATCAGCCCCTTGGCGGACGCGGGCGTTTCCGGATCGCGCGCCGCGAAGTAGACGCTGAGCGCCTGTCCGGCGAAGGGGATGCGGGCCGCGACCCGGCGCATCTTGGGCCAGAAGCCACGCGACACCCGCACCTCGTTGACCCGCTGCACCGACGGGACGAGGGCGCGCGAGGGGTCCAGCGCCTCCTCCGGCGTGATCGGTTTGGCTTTGGCGGACATGGCGGCTAAATCCCCGCGCTCATACTGAAGTTCAATCTGACATAGGGACGGCGTCCATGAAACTCGACGGCTCGATCGCGGCGGTGGTGACGGGCGGTGCGTCCGGCCTGGGCGAAGGAACGGCCCGCGCTCTGGCGGCGCGAGGCGTCAAGGTCGCGTTGTTCGACCTCAATGCGGAGCGCGGCGAGGCCGTGGCCGCCGAGATCGGCGGCGTCTTCTGCCCGGTGGACGTGACCGACGACGCCAGCGTGGCCGCCGCCTTCGACAAGGCCCGCGCCGCGCATGGCCAGGAGCGCCTGACCGTCAACTGCGCCGGCATCGCCACGGGCCAGAAGACCGTCAGCCGGTCCAAGACGGACGGTTCGATCAGGGCCCACGACATGGCCCAGTTCGAACGCACGGTGCGCGTGAACCTGTTCGGCACCTTCCGCGTGCTCAGCCAGTCCGCCGCCGGCATGATCACGCTGGACCCGATGCAAGACGGAGAGCGCGGCCTGATCGTCAACACGGCCTCGGTCGCCGCACAGGACGGCCAGATCGGCCAGGCCGCCTATTCGGCCTCCAAGGGCGGGGTGTACGCCATGACGCTCCCGGTCGCGCGGGACCTGATGAACGAGGGGGTGCGGGTCAACACCATCCTGCCCGGCATCATGTGGACGCCGATGATGGCCGGCATGGATCCCAAGATCCAGGAGGCCTTGGCCACCCAGATCCCCTTCCCGAAGCGCCTGGGCACGCCGCAGGACTACGCCGCGTTGGTCGTGCACCTGGCGGAGAACGTCTATATCAACGCCGAATGCATCCGCCTCGACGGCGGGATCAGGATGGCGCCGCGCTGATTCCACAAAAGGGCTTGCGAGGGATCGGGCGTGTCCGCTATACGCCCGCCCTCGACTGAAGCGCGGGCGTAGCTCAGGGGTAGAGCATCACCTTGCCAAGGTGAGGGTCGGGCGTTCGAATCGCCTCGCCCGCTCCAGTCGAAAAGTCTAGCGATGTGCGGCACCTGCGCCGCCTTCGCCGGGCGGGGCGGAATAGCCGCCCATCCGCTCCCGCTACCAAATCGCTACCGCTCGACGGGATTTCAGCCCCTTTCGGGGGCCGATTTGGCGCGATCTGAGAAGTCCGGCGCGGCTGCCTCATCCACCCCATAAGGGCGGGACGGGTTGGGCCTTCTCTCCGCTCTCACACATCCGCTGCCTTGTTGATCGCCGCCCACAATGCAGAAATCGACCCGGTCGGTGACAAGGTTCTCGCGCACCACCACAGGCCAGCGGTCGTAGGCTACGGCCGTCGTGCGGTTCACCTGGCCCCAGGCGAAGGCCAGCGCGGCGAGGCTCAGGCTTCCCGCCAGAACGACGGCAGCGGCCCTCACCACCCTATCAGTCTGTTTCCGCCGTGTATCATCAGACATGGCGCTCCTCCTTGCGCTCGTTAATCGCGCGTCGCTGGCTGCATCGGGATGATGTGGAAGGTCGCTCCCTGCTGGACGACGCTCCACTGGGCTCGGCCTGCGACGAGTTGCCCATCGAGGTAGGTCACTTCGAAGTGATGCTCCCGGTCTGGGGTCTGCGGGTCCACGATCAGTGACGTTGAGAGACCTTTGCCGGAGCCTAGGAGGGGCGTGCTCAGCCACTCCTTCCCATCAACCAGCAGCTTAACGTCAGTGCAGTCGCGACCATGATTGATGATGAGAACATCGTGGCGAACCGCTGACGGACTTTGATGACTGCTCGAGTTTCCACCTAACCGCACCTCAAGCACGGGCTGGGCGTTGCGGACGGCCTCCTCGCGTTCGGCTTGCAGGCGCGCGCTTTCGAACGCGAGCTGATCCCGCGTGACGTTTACCAGCTCGCGGGCTTGTTCGACCGAGTTTCTAAGCTCCTCTCCCTGAAGCCAAAGCGCATCGGCGCTGTTCCGCAACTCCTGCCCCTGCTGGAAAAAGCCGAGGACCAGCCAGAACAAGGCGAGCGGCGCGAACGCTCCGGCGCAGAGGTCGCCCAGCTCATTGGGCTCCAGGCCCTTGATCTTCGCCCACGCTCTCAAAGCGTAGAGCAGCAGCAGGCCGCACCACACCAAACTCCCGGCAATGCCAAGGTGTCGGAATATCTTGCTCGGCTCCCGCCGCCTCGACACAGGCGGTGTGCTCTCGTCAGCCATCCCCCGGCCCCTCCTACCCGGACGGAAGCTTAGGCTCAGGCTCGCAGAACGCCAGTGGCCGGCGCTCAGCAGCGGGCGCCATCCCGTCGAGCCTCACCGGTCGCGCTGTCTTAGATCATTCGAGAAGGAGGGCGGGGCTCGTCGGAATAAGATGCCAACTTGGCACCTTTTTTGGGGCTCGTCGGGAAAGCGGACAATTTGTCCGCATAGTCCGCAGACGCGGCGATCCGCCTCAACGATCAGCCTTGCGGCGGGCTCAGCCGAGCGCCGGGCGCATCGCCGTTCAGTATCTCGACGCCGTGGGCGGCGAACGTCGCGATGATCTTGTCCCCGGTAGACGCCCGGAAATCGCCTCCCGCCTCGATGGCTTGGATGGTGGGCAGAGAGACGCCGCAAGCCTCCCGCAGATCGCGCATGGACCAGCCCAGAAGGGCGCGGGCGGCACGGCAGGAGGGGCCGGTTAGACGAGCCAAGCTTTTACAACCGTTCAAGTTAGTTTGACAGACGTTCGGTCACCCTATACGCTTGTCAAAGTTTCGGCAATCCCGCCGGGACCCCTTCGGGGCGGACCACCCGTTGCAAAGCTGGCCCGCCCCCTTTCCGAAGAAAGGCTCATCACAGTGAGCACCACGAAAGGTAAGCGGGCGTTCGCCCCCTCTCAACCCCAAGCCAAGGCGCTGGACTTCTCCGCCGCCGCTGAAGCGTTCACCCAGGCCCACGCCGCCGTCGACTCCGCTCGCGGAAACGAGCGCGCAACCGAGCGCGCCGCCGACAAGGAGGCTGAGGTCATCGACCACCTCTTGGGCCTCCCGGCGCCCGATCTCGCGAGCGTCGCGACCAAGCTGGACGCCTACGAGGCTCTGTTCGGCAGCGGCGGGCTTCTCTCCGACCCCGCCTATCAGCGACGGCTCGCGACCGGAGCGGACGAGGCCGCCAAGGCGCGGCTGGCCCTATGGCTGGACGTGACCGCGCTCAATCGCTCCGATCTCAGGCGGACGTGGGAGGCGGCCCTCGCGGACTTCCTGCGGATCAAGGCCGACTACGACGCCGTTCGGGCATGGTATGACGGCACGTCTGGCGAGAACGAGGACGAGGACGAGCCAGTCTACACCGCCGCGAGCGAGCGCCTCACACAGGCGATGGAAGCGCTCCTGAACACGCGAGCGCCTGACGCGGCGGCCATGGCCTTCAAGGCTCGCCTCGTGTTCGAGCGAGCCCACGTCTTCTACGTTGACGACGGCTTGGACAGCCCCAGCACCATCAGCCACCTATTGGCGGGAACGTGGGACGAGACGCTCGTCGCGGCCCTTCATCAAGACGGGCTGGCGCTGGAAGGCCACGCCGGGCCGCTCGTTGAGGTCCGCGCCGATCCGTTCAAGGCTGAGGCGTGGATAGCCGAGGCCGAGAAGGGCGGTCGGCTGGCCCCTGACCCGGATATGACCAAGCCCGGCTGGCAGGTGCTGGCCCCAACAAACCCGGCCGCGCTCGACGCCTTCAATGCCCTGCCGCTGGGGAAGCGCTGGGAGGTCTACGACGCCCTCGCCAAACGCGACGAGCAAGCCACGCGGTTCCGCGCTCGGGTGCCCTCACGCTGGGACGAGGCGTTGGCTGAGGTGAAGGCCATCAAGGCGCTGGAGCAGCGCGTCAAGGCTGGGGCTGATGACGACGTGGTGGCCGAGTGGGAACGGCGCGAGGCCGCGTTTCACGAGATGGTCGCGGCCCTGCCTATGACGCCTGAGAACGTGGCCTACAGGGCTCTGTCCATCTGGCTGATCGAGGCCCCGGAGGCAGGGGCGGCGCCCGGCGGCGCGGGGTTCGACGTGACGCTCTCGCGGCAGATCGCGGCCACTCTGGAGGCGCTGTCGTGAGCCGCCCGGCGGATTGCGGGGAGGTTTCGGCCTCCCCCGCCTTCGACGCTCGCGGCTTCATCCGGTCCGTCAGGACAGCCCATCTCAGAGCCACGCACTACCGACACCGACGGTGCTGACCGCTCAGGTCTTTCGTCGGTGACGGTCTGCGTGTAACGAGCCGCCTTCTTTGGGGGGAACACCATGCAGCAGGATGATCAGGGGCTAGCGCACGTGCCTGCGAGCGTCACGAAGCCTTGGCAATCACCAACCGTTCAAGTGGCTCCGCTCGTTTTAGCGGAGAACGGCTTTGAACAAGGGCCTGATGCAAACGGCTTTTCCTGATACTGAGCCTTTCGGCTTCAGGGCAGGCCGTTCCACTCAACCCTCGATCTAATCGGGGGGCGGCGCTCCGACGCTAACCGCAGAGGCCCTGTCGCTCCGGTGGCGCAGCCGTGATCAGTGCGGCTGCTAGGGCAACGGCGAACACTGCGCCCCGCCTGACTCAGGAGCCTCCGTTGCCCACCCCGTCCGGAGTGGCGCCACGGTTCATCTCAGCGGATTGGACCGGCGCGACCTCCATCTGAGGCTTAACCCACGCCTTCTTGTGAGTTGATTGCTCGATAACGGCGTCGCTCTTTTCGGTCACTATGCCCCCCCTTTGTAATGCGCTCCGCCTATCAGAAACCGCTCCGGAACTTCAAGCGGCATTGGCTGTTAGCGAGCTGATCGGCATTTCACCCTCAACAGCCGGTTCAGGCCCGCGCTCCCCACGTCCCCCTCCCCACCTCGACGAGCGCGGGCCACTCTCTCCGAAACCGCGAATGATGCTGGTTAATCTTCACGCTACGGCGCGTGTTGTATTGACGGGAAGCTGGCGCGTCTGATGGGCTGTCAGCCTCACTAGCGGGCGTGCGTATATGGAAGAATTAGATCGCCTCCGCGCCAAGCAGGCGCAGGCCGAACAAGACGCCGAGGGACAGGTTGACCCCGCGCTGAAGGAGACGATGGAAAACATCGCCGCCGGCTGGAAAGACCTCGCCGATGACCTAGAGCGCAATCAGAATCGGAAGTCTGCATAGTCTCGCAAGGGGATAGGAGGTCCGTAGCCGCTAGTTGCCACCTGCCGAACGCCAGCACGCGGACCCTGCTCAGGCTTCGATCATTTTCGAACCAAACTCGCCCTGGCTGATATGGCTCATCTTTTTTGGGGAACGTCAGCTGAAAGGGTCCCGTTGTATGGCCATGAGTGCCGAGGAAGATGATGCCTTCGAGGAGCCTATGGACGTTCGGAGCCGCGACGGCTCAGTCGTAGTTCTTGGGCCAGACGGCCTCTGCGCCGCCTTTACACCGGAGGCCGCTGAACGCTCCGGGCTTCTGCTGATCGAGCAGTCGATGAAGGCGCGAGAGCATTGGAACCCCGCATTGAGTAAGGCTGCGCGGCCCTCTGGCTTTTCCAAGTAGCCGCTGCCTCTCAGCCATCCGCCCTACGTCGAGCGTGGCACAGGTCGCACCACTGCCTTCCGATCTGCGCCCGATCCGCGCGCCAGCGGTGGCGGCAGCGCCACTGCCCAAACAGCTTCTTCAAGATCCTGATCATCCAGTCCCCACCCCGGCGATCGCGAGGGGGCTAGCTCTTAGTCGGAACTGTGCGCAACCCGGAGAGCAGCGATGCCGACGCTGGCGGCAAGGCCCGCAAGCAGTGGTAGCCACGAACCGGAAGCGGCTGCGATCACCGCAGAGACGGCGAAGGCTATCGCTGCGGGTTTCGCAGCTTTCTTGAGCGAGGTGGCCACGGCCGGCTCCAAATGGATCCGCCCCGCTCTTTAAACACGCTGCTTTAGCCGAGGTTCGTTCACCAACCATTTTGCGCCTGATGCAGCGGAAACGTGGGCGGACAAGTCCTCCGGCAGTTGCGAGTGTTCTCTAGGGGCGGCCGTCGGCGGCGTTCTGGGGGTCGAAAAGCCTCCCGGGGGGAGCCGTATTGGACCCTTTTTTGAAGCTACCCTGGATCCCCCGATGGGGCTAAGCCAAGCTTGACGGCCAGGGTCCTTCCGCTGTCCTTGAGCGCCTCCGACAGACGAGCCGCTACCGCGTCCTGCGTAAATGGTTTGGGAAGGTAGCCGGTCAGCTTCTCTCCCTGAACTTCCAGATCTGGGTAACCGGAGGTGATGACCACAGGCAGAGCAGGGTGTCTTCTGTGTATCTCCTCCCTGAGAGCCACGCCATTCATTAGAGGCATCACCAGGTCGGTGAGCACAATCTCAACGGCCGGGTGTCGCTCTAGCACCTCAAGCGCTTCCGGGCCTGATGAGGCCGCGAGGACATGATAGCCTAGGTCCTCAAGCAGGGCGGTGGTGTTCACCAGCACAAGGTCATCGTCATCGACCACGAGCACAGCCTTTCCGGGCTCTGCCTTCGACCGGGTACCCGCGTCGCGCTCAGAAGGAGCTTCAACCAAGTCACTGTCGGCCAGTGGGAACCACAAAGCCACGGCGGTGCCTCGGCCTTGCGTGCTGGAGATCGCCATCTCCCCGCCGGACTGAGCCATCAGCCCGTGCACCATCGGCAAGCCAAGACCCGTGCCCTTGCCCACTCCCTTGGTGGTGAAGAACGGCTCCGCAGCTCTGGCGAGTGTCTGCTCGTCCATCCCCTCGCCCTCGTCCTTGACGCGCAAGAGCAGGTAAGAACCCGGGGACAAGCGGGCATGGTCCAGCAGTTCGACAACCTCGGCTTCCAGTGTGACGGCGCCGCCATCCGGCATGGCGTCTCTGGCGTTGACGACGAGGTTGAGAAGAGCGCTCTCAAGCTGAGTAGGGTCAGTGCGAACGCGGGGCAGCGCAGCAGGTAGGTGGTTGATGATCTCCACTTTCCCGCCGATCGTCCTCCTGAGGAACTCCAACATGCCTCGGACCAGATGGGCGAGGTCGACCGCCTCGAGCTTCAGGTCCTGCTTACGAGCGAAGGCCAACATCCTCTGCGTCAGCGTTGCGCCCCGCTGAGCGCCCTGGATAGCGTTCTCCACCAGAGGCGAAATCCTCGGGTCATACGGCAGCCGCTTACGCACTAGTTCCAGGCTGCCCAGCACCGCCATCAGCAGGTTGTTGAAGTCATGCGCTATGCCGCCAGTGAGCTGACCGATAGCCTCTAGCTTCTGAGACTGAAATAGGGCCTCACGAGCCTGCTGAAGCGCCCGCTGCCCCTCCATGCGCTCCGTCACATCCCGGGTGATCTTCGCAAATCCCAGGATTTCGTCGTTGTCGTCGCGGATCGGGTCAATGATGACGTGCGCCCAAAAGCGCGAACCGTCTTTCCGCAGGCGCCAACCCTCGCGTTCGAACCTTCCTTCTTGTGCCGCAGTGCGTAGAGCCACCGAAGGAAGATCGGCCTCCCGGTCCTCTGGTGTGTAAAACAGCGAGAAGTGTTTGCCGACGATCTCATCGGGCTCATAGCCCTTGATCCGTTTGGCGCCAGAGTTCCAGTTTGAGACCTCGCCGGTCGGGCTAAGCATGTAGATTGCGTAGTCCGTCACCCCCTGAACAAGCAGCCGGAACTGCTCCTCGCTGCGCCGAAGCGCTGCTTCGGCAGCCTTTCGCTCCGAGAGGTCCCGAGTGATCTTTGCAAACCCGATGACGACGCCTTCGGGGTTTCGGATGGGATCGATGACCACGTGCGCCCAGAACCGTTCCCCGTTCTGACGCACTCGCCAGCCCTCCTGCTCGAAGCGACCGGTCTCAGCAGCCTGCCTCAGCGCTCGAGAAGGGAGGTCCGTCGCCAGATCTTCCGGCGTGTAGAACCGGGAGAAGTGGTGACCGAGGATTTCGGCCTGAGAGTACCCCTTGAAGCGCTGGGCTCCCGGGTTCCAGCTGGCCACGTGCCCTTCGGCGTCGAGCATGTAGATGGCGTAATCGTCGATAGCCTCGACGAGCAGCTGGTAGCGATTTGGGTCGCCAGGAAGTCCGCTGTAACTAGCCATCACTAAGCGCAAGCCGGTTGCGCTGTAGACCAAGAGGCTTTGAAGTTCTGCAACGTCGATCCCTCGCCTGACCCGTCAGGCGCGCCCCGCGATCAGTCGCAAACGAGCGGGCCTCGCGGCGGTTCCGGTTCCTTGAGGTGCAAAGCCGACTTGTCCCCAGCAGACAGCCTGCTAACCAGGCCCCCTGGTTCTCTCGTCGGTGGGTTCAGTGATCCGTCTCGTGTATCGCAGCCGAGCTCTCTGGCCATCGCCTGAGGTGGCCATGGACGACATTCTGGTGGTGTCGACCTGGAACAACGCCAGGTGGGGCATCACAGGCGCCCTCGGCTTCTCCGACGGCGCATATGTTCAGCTCTTGGAAGGCCCGTCCGACGCCCTCGATACTCTTTTGTCGCGGCTCCATTCCGACCCTCGACACACCGAGCTCCAAGTTCTCGCGCGAGGAGAGGCGCAGTCACGGCTGCTCCCCGACTGGAGCATGGCGCGGGTCGACCTAGCTAAGGTCGCTCCTCGGATCAGGGCGCTCCTCGAAACCAGCGATGGCCTGGGCCTCATCAGTCTGCTCGCCAACGTCGCGCACACTGGCCTGACGGCACGGGCGACTTCGCGCTAGTCGCGCGCACCCTACGGAACTTACTGGGACTCCATCACGTTCGACCTGATCGGGTCGCGCGGCGTCGAGCCCGCGAGGGTTGAGGGTTCAGATGCTTGATGAAACGCGTTCCTCCGTCGAGGGAGGGCCTTCGCTCATCGACGAGGTCCGAGCGCTTCAGATCATCAATGAAACCGGCGCGCTTATCGCATCGCAGCTTGATCTGGAGAAGATCGTGCGTGCAGTGGTGGACGCCGGTGTCGAGCTGACGGGAGCGGAGTTCGGGGCCTTCTTCTATAATGTGGTGGGAGAGGACGGGGAGAAGTTCCTGCTCTATGCGCTCTCCGGCGCCGATCCGAAGCACTTCTCAGCGTTTCCGCACCCCCGCGCGACCCCGGTTTTTGCGCCTACCTTCAAAGGCGAAGGTGTCGTTCGTTCCGACGACATCACCCAAGATTCACGGTACGGGCGCATGGCCCCGCACCACGGGATGCCGGAAGGGCATCTTCCGGTCAGGAGTTATCTGGCCGTGCCGGTGGTCTCTCGCTCAGAGGAGGTGTTGGGCGGCCTGTTCTTCGGTCACGCGAGGCCGTGCCGATTTGGTCCAGGGCACGAGCGGATCATGTCCGGCATCGCCGCCCAGGCTGCCATCGCCATCGACAACGCCCGGCTCTACGACGCAGCTCGCCTGGAGCTGAAGCGGCGGCAGGAGACAGAGGCGACGCTCACCGATACCGAGCGCCGGCTCAACGCCATCCTGAACAACGCGACTGTCGCCATCTTCCTCATGGATGGTCGCCAACACTGCATCTACATGAACGCTGCGGCTGAACGGCTAACAGGCTTTACTTTGGAGGAAACTCAAGGGCGGCCGCTTCACGACGTCATTCACCACACCCGACCCGACGGATCGCATTTCCCGCTGGCTGAGTGCGCCATCGACCGCGCCTTCCCCGAGAACAATCAGCAGCAGGGCGAGGAGACGTTCGTCCATAAGGACGGTCGATTCTACCCCGTCGCGTTCACCGCCAGCCCCGTTCGCGATGACACTGGCAGCACCATCGGCACCGTTATCGAAGTCCGCGATGTCTCCCAGGAAAAAAGGGATGAGCAGACCCGCGCTTTGCTGATGCGCGAAGTCGATCATCGAGCGCGTAACGCCCTCGCAGTGGTGCAGTCGCTGGTGAAGCTGACAGACGCCGCGGACCTCCACACCTACAAGGACAAGCTGCTCGGGCGGATCAGCGCGCTAGCTCGTGCTCAAGGCAATCTAGCTGAACGCAAGTGGGAGGGCGCTTCGCTGAAGGACATCATCTGTGAGGAGCTCATGGCGCTTTGCCCGCGCGACAACTTCGACGTGGATGGGCCCAACGTCTTGCTGAAGGCCGATCAGGCGCAGCCTGTCAGCATGATCATCCACGAGCTTGCGACCAACGCCTTTAAACATGGATCGCTGAGCCGGGAGAGCGGGCGCGTGGAGGTTCGCTGGATCCAAGAGGGTGACGACCTCCTGATCCGTTGGAAGGAGTTCGGCGGACCCACCGTCGTCGTTCCGAAGCGGAAAGGCTTCGGCTCAAAACTTATCGCCCAGCTCTCCCAGCAAATCGGCGCCTCCGTGGCCAAAGACTGGGAGCCGGAGGGTATCAGCGCCACGCTTCGGATCGCTGCTGTCTAGGCAACGCTGATCTGGGGCGCAAACATGGGTCTGCTCGATTCGGACCACGCCCAGGCCCACCGGTCGACCTCACTCCGCCGCGCGCTCGATCACTCTGGAATCTCCGGGTGGGACACCTTCCTCCTCCTCCAGTGAATCTAGCACCTTGCAGCGGCGGTAGTGCATTGGCTCGCCACGCCAGGGACTGCGCGAGTTTCGAGGGCGAGGCTCAGAACTCCGCACCTCGAAACCTTACGGGTCGCCTTTCCCGCTCCGCTCTGGAGCTGGAAGGGATATCAACATGAAGCGCACCCACACCCTGTTCGCTGCCGCGGCCTCAGCCGGCTTCCTTGTGTTTGTGGCAGACGCTGCCACCGCGCAGCCGACGGATACGACCGACACCCCCGCCACGGTCGCGGCCGATGTGGATGACGGCGAAGACGATCAAGACTGGGGCTGGATCGGCCTCCTCGGCCTTGCCGGCCTTGCTGGCCTCTTGGGCCGCAAGCGGGATGACCGTCGCGACGCCGTTCACCGGTAGCCATCATAATCGGGGCGGGCCGTGCAGCCGCACGTGCCCGCTCATCTGATCCTTTCAAGCTCTGCATCGTGTCAGAAGCAGTCCCAAGAGCTAGGCTGCCAAGGGACCTTCACGCATCCGCCGGAGAGCGGGCCCACTGAACGGTCGCCCGGGGGTGGCAAGGTGGCTTCAAAGCGAGGCTCACCTGTGAGCCGTCAGCCCCTCTTGCAGACAGGAGCAGGCGAGCTTCGATAGACCCTCTAGGTTCAAAACTGCCATTCGTCCGCGCCTGAAGCTCACGAGTTCCGACGCCTGAAGCTCCACCGCAGCCGCGTTCAAAGTTGTCCTTTGGACACCCAACATTCTCGCTAGCTGATCCTGAGTCAGTGGCAGTGCAACTGCTCCTGCGGTGACACTCATTCGAGCCAGCCACTTCGCTAATCGAGGAAGGAGGCGATGCTTAGCGTTACAGGCGGCTTCTCGCTCTAGCTCATGAATTTGGCTCGATGATCGCCGTGCGATGAACTTGTGAAGCCAATCTCTTCCAAGCGACTCGATGACTGGTTCCAGCGGCGCCTGGAACGCAAAGCTGTGGCTTATTGCGCGGACTAGCCGTGTCTCGCCGTTCAGCGCTCCGCTCCATCCAACGGATGCCCCGGGACCCACCAAGCCCACGATGATGCTTCCGCAGGCTGGCTCCCGTCCCAACACTCCGGAAGCGATCAGCGATAGCTTCCCGGTGCCGGCAATGATCTCTCCGGGCAAGACCCTCTGTTCTTCCGCAGATCGAGCGAACGCCCACTGGGCCTTTTCAGGGAGCGCCTTGAAGACGGGATGCCGCTCGAGAGCTTCTCCCGACGCGCCACCTATTCCTAGAATCTGATCAGCCACAGCCACCCCATGCACGCTCGCAACTTGGCCGCTGCCGACTGCCGGGGCAAGTCAGGACCTCCGCTCTGGGTCGGGAGCCGACGACGCCTCCTCTCCTGGAACTAGCCCTGCGGAGCCTGTGCTGGGTCAACCAGCGCCAAAGTAGCCTAAGAGGCGGCTAGATGGCGCGTGGCCCGCCCAGATGCGCGCGCCAGCTTCGACGGGGGAGACGATGGACGAGGCGCTGATCGTCCGCCCCTCAGAAGCGCGCTACGAGCTGGTCTGGGTGATCGGCTCACAGGCGATCCGCTCCGACGATCCCGCCTGGAACTTCCCCACCGAAGCCCAAGCCCGAGCGGCCGGTGCGGAACGCGGGCTGGAGGTAGCGGGCATCTACGACGCGGACGGTTACCCCGTCCCGCTCTCCGAAGCCTAGCCGCCCGTCATCATCCCCACACGAGCGCCGGCCGATCCTGCTTCCGGTCGCGGTCTGGTCATCAGGCCGGTTTGCGCCCGGTAGAGTTGCCGCCTCACCTCGTCCTGCTTCCCGGCGCCCTGCATCCGACGCCGCGCCATCGAGGCGCTCAGGGCCTGGATGAGTTGATCGGGGTCTGCTTCATCCAGAACCGGCCGCAGGGTTTCCCATTGATCGGGGCCTCCCGGCGGCGGGACCTTCTTCTCAATCATCCGGGCTAGCAGCGCTTGGGCGGCCTGTTCGTTCGCTTGCACGACCCGGCGGTAAAGGGGTTGGGTGTCCACCCTCTCCCGTTGCTCCCAGCCACGCGAGCCGGTCGCGACGAGGGCGTTATTCGCCTCAGCCAGCCCCAGGTCATCCAGCGCGTCATCCAAGGCGCGGCGCTCTTGGGGGGTAAGGTTGAGCACCCGCCCGTCCACCCCCAGCAGTTGGCCCGTGCGGCTCTCCCGGCGCAGATCGCCCAGGACGCCCATCATCTCGCGCGCGCGGTAGATCGGATGCGCCATCCGCGCTTCGCCTTCCAGCATGGCGAGGGAGGTCACATAGGCCCGCTCCTGCCGGTCCAGACCCCGGAGGTATTGAGCGGCCCGATCCTCCCGGCCTTCTCGCAGATAGGAAGCGAAGGACCTATAGGACCTCTCCAGCGCGCCATCCTGTCCGGCCAACCGCCAGAACTCGCGCTCGGAGTCGGAGCCGCGCGCCGTCCGCCGGATGTAGCCTCGCGAGAGGTAGAGGTCGGGAGCGCGGCCAGCGGTTTCCGGCGTCCCGCGCACATGGCCGAGCGCCATGTCCCCCAGCTTCAGAGCGTCACGCCCCACGCTGCCGAGAAAGCCCGTGATGTAGTGCTCCAGCACGGCCGGGCTCATGGCGTTGCCCGCCAGCAGCTTCGCCGTCTCCGAGGTCCAGGCGTTCACCTGTAGCTCTGGCTCGACCGCGCCCTTCAGGTGCTCCGGGATGATCGGCGCTCCCGTGTAGTCGCGGTTCTGCGCGGCCTGGAAGGGGATAGCCAAGACGGGGGCTTCGCGCGTCGGGGCGACTGTGTTTAGGAGGTCCGCCCGGATGCGCTCGAACACCTTGGCGTCACCCACCAAAAGGGCCTGCGCCAGCCGTTCCGTGAGGTTCGACGGCATCCCGAGTTCGAAGCTCTTGGGATAGATCAGCCACTCGCCATCCCCGGTCTTGAGCAGCGGCCATCCGGTCGCCCTCGTCTGGTCGTTGAGGTTCTGCCAGTCCGGGTCGTCGTGGTGGGCGGCCCAGAGGCTCAGGCCGAGAACGGACGTGGCTCCCAGCATGGAGAGCGACCACCACGCTTTGCGGAAGGCGCGTTTGTCCGCCAGCGTCTCCGGCCGGGCGAAAGCATGGCGCACCGTCCGCACCAGAACGTCCGTGCCTTGAAGTCCGGAGTTGAAGAAGGGGACCGTGCGAGCGATCTGGCGAACGCCGGCCCATGCCCCGTGTCGCGAGGGATCAAAGAAATCGGCGGAGGCGTGGCGGGCTTCCACGACCGCTTGATAGTCGGAGAGTCCGCGCTTCTTCGCCGCTTCCAGAGCCTTGCGGAACACGCCGATGCGGGTCGCCGTGTCGCCAATGTCCACCAGGTGAGCGAGGCCCCGCGCCAGTTCGCGAGGGTTCTTCACGACCCGCGTCCGTAGCTGCTTCAGCTGGGCCTTGGCCTCCGCGTCGTTCTTGGGGAAGGGCTTGCGCGTCGCGGCCACGTTCACGCCGCCCATCAGGCCGCCAGCCGCCTGATAGCGCCGGGCGACGTTGGAGCCGCCTAGTTCGTCAGCCAGGCCCACGGCCGTATCCTTGAAGGGAATGAAACCCACGTCCGTGAGGATGGCGGCCGCGAGCTGGTCTCGCAGCAGGGTCTTCAAGGCGAACTCGGGAACGCCCGTCACACCCAGCCGGAGCGCTTGGGCGCCAGCGGCGGCCACTTCCTCCCACAGAGTGCGGGTGTCCTGCGTCATGCCGGAGATGGCCTGCAACAGCTTCTGGCCTAGCCAGCCGTCCGGCAGGAGGTAGGGCGTCGCCTTGCCCGCCGTCCACTCGAACACCACGGCCTCGTCCTTGCGGGGCGAGAAGTTGCGTTGCGTGAACAGGGTCGCCTTGATGGCGCTCTCCGCCTCCATCGTCTGGAAGGTTTCGAGGACCGCCACGTCGCGGGGATCCAGCCCGAGCGCCTTGACCGCAGCTTTCAGGGCCTCCAGCGCCTCGACCTCGACCGGCTCCAGCACCTTTGCAGGCAACTCCTCCAGGAGATCGCCCGTGTTCGGCCCGGCCTTCTCGGCAGCGGCGCGCATGGACTTCACGACCTCGTTCCGCGCGATGGCGGCGCGCGCTTCGAACGCCGTCCGCACCATCGAGATCATCGGATGGATGATGTCGCGCTCGGAACCTTCGAACGTCTTGGCTCCCCCGGCGAACTGCCCCACGCCCGAGGCGCGACCCCGGCCGCCCGGCTTAGACTTGTCCGCCACGTCGCGTTGCAGCGGGACGTAGAACTCGCGATTGCGGAGCCCGGCTTCATAGGCCGTCTCCGTCAAGAACCCGGCGTCACGCCAGAGCCGCCAGTGGTGGCGGTTCCATTCATTCGCCATCTCGGCGGCTTCCGCCCAGGTCGGGTGTAGGCGTTCGGCGTCTTGGATGACCCGCTCGTGGAAGGCCCTGTCATGTTCAGGCTTGTCCGGCGCGCGCTCCAGCTCGCCGCGCTCGTAGCGCGCCCACTCATGCACCATGCGGCGGGAAATCAGATAGGCCCCGAACCGGGCGTCCATCTCCTCTCCCGGCTCCTTGGAGCCAAACGCTTTGCGGTTCACGTCCGCCAGCGAAGGGCCTTCCGGGTCAACGCCACGATAGGGCGTCACGCCGTGGGTCACATCGGAGAGGCCGACAGAGAAGGCGTGGTTGGCTTGGCGAGCGAGGACGTAGGGGTTTTCCGCCGCCTCCATCTCCAGGCGCTTGCCCGTGCTCGCCTTGCCCCGCTTCTGGACCTCCCGAAGCCAGACGTTGAAAGGGTGATTGGTGTCGTAGACGCCGCGATAGGCTTCATCCGCGACGCGCAGCAGGGCGCCGGAGAGTCCGCTTTCCTGAACCGCCTCCGCCGCTGCTTTCAGCGCCGTGGGCTTCCCGGTGTAGGCGACGGAAGCCGTAGCCACATCCAGAGAGGCGGCGGCCAGCATGTCGCCATAGGCTTTCTGGATCGCCCGCAGATCGGCCGCCACTTCCGGCAGGTCCTCCGCGACCGATCGCTCAAAGGCGTCATAGAACCGGGGCGCTTCCGCCCGCGCCTTCTCTGGGGCCGTCAGGTAGAGCCGGAAGAACTCAGCGAAGCCTTCCTCTCGAATGACGTTCGGAGCCGCGCCCTCGTAGGCCATAGGCCGCAGTTCGGCTTCGTGGGCGGCTAGCGCGGCTTTCAAGGACGGGGTGTGCTTGAACTCCAGCAGGTGTCCGCCTTCGTGCGCGAGAACGCCCATCGCGTGGCGGGCGGCGCGAGTGCGGATGACCCCGGACTGGACGTCATACTCGCCTGCGGCCCGGCTTGATGAGAGCCGGCCTTGGCGTTGCGTGGCGCCAAGGCTCTTGCGGAGCCGGTCGGCAAGCTGGCTGACCGTTTGCCCCGCGTAGTCCGGCGTTCCCTCACCCACAGCGGCGGCGCTGGAGCGCGGTTGCCCCCGGAGCGTTGACGCCGGGCGCGCTTCCACCCGCTGCCCGATGCGCTCCCCATAGGCAGACAGGTCGATGGCGAGGCTTTCCGGCGTGGCGCGGAGCGCGAAATCCGGCGCGGTCGGCTCGGGCGCCTCCTGACCTCTGATCGGCAAGGGTTCGGCTGCGGCCCGCAGAGCTACTTCTGGGGGCGTGGCGTCCGGGGCCGCGAGCGGATCGAGAGCGCGAGCCGAGAAGTCGGGTGCGGTCGGGTCGAAATCAGCCGCGGGGCGCTGCGAGGGGTCCACCTCCGCCGCTCGCTGAACCCGAGGGGCTTCCATCGCCAGTCGCGTTTCACTGAAGCCGGGCGCAGGCTGGCGCGGACCTTCCGCCGTCACCCGTTCAGCCGTGGTCGCAGGGTCCGCCCCTTGAACCGCAGGCTCCTCGCGATAGCCCGGCCCCAGGTCCTCCGGAGCACCCACACGCGCGCGCGGCGCGGAAACCTGCGGTAAACTTCCATCGTCAGGTTCGCCCATCGTCAGGCGTTGGCCCAACACCCCGCGAGGATCGACGTAGCGCCCGCCCTGGCGCACTTCGAAATGGAGATGCGGGCCGGTCACATTCCCGGTCGAGCCCGACGCCGCCACCGCTTGCCCGCCGCGAACCCGGTCGCCGACCTTCACGTCTATGGCCGACAGGTGGGAGTAGCTGGTCTCCGTCCCGTCCGCATGGCGGATGACGACGCGGTTTCCGTAGTTCCCGCGAGGCCCGGCATAGATGACCTCGCCGTCCGCAGCAGCCGCGACGGGCGTTCCTTCCGCCACTGCGTAGTCTAGGCCCGCATGATTGGTGCTGGCCCCTTTCTTGGGAGCGCGGCGAGGGCCAAAGCCGGAGGACACTGGCCCGGACACGGGGGCGGAGAGCGACAGCGCCGGAGCGGCCAACCCGCTCGACCGTGGGGCTGGGCCAGAGTCCATCGCTCTGCCGGAGAAGTCGGGTAGGGGGTTTGGCAGCGCGCGGCTGACGGCGCGGTGGCTGAAATCGAGTCCGCGTTCGATGTTGCGGCCAGTCGCCCGCGCTAACGGCCCTGCGCCCTCAATGGCGCCCTGGAACGCCGCAACAGTTCCCGCCGCGAACAGGGTTTGTGCGGGCGAGTAGCGGTCCTCTACCCCGCCGGTCACGTCCGCCGCCTGAGACACCACATCCCCGGCCGCGTTGACCGCAGCCTCCCCCGCGATGCGGGTGAAGATTTGCTTCCCGACGCCGCCGAGGGCGTTGACCGGATCGCTCATCCCGCCCGCGAGCGCGCCTCCCAGCGTCGCCACGCCAGCCGCAGCCCGGTTGATGGCGGGGAACATCCCCCCCGGCGCGCGCCACCACGGGTCCGCCTCCGTCTGCATTTGGTTGAGCGCGCGGCGCTCTCGTTCCTCCGTCCGCAGCTCCTCCCGCAGCGAAGGGCCAACCGCCACCTCATCGGGAGCGAGGCGCCGGCCGATGGAGATGATCGGGTTGCGATACGCCTGATCTTCTGCCGTCGTGGTGAACCGCTCCCACAAGGACCGGGAGCGGGGGCCAGCGAAGGAACCGTCGCCCTTGCTGGTGTCTCCCGGATCAGCCGCGAAGACCGGTTCTGCGCGGGAAAAGCGGTCCAGCCCTCCGGCGTAGCCATCGGCCGTTTCCAGCCACACCGAGCCGTCCGGCTGCGTCGTGACCGTCGCGGGGCCACGATCAGTCTGGAAGTAGGTGACCCGGCGCGAGCGCTTGGAGAAGTCCAGCCCGGCCGGAGCGCGGGCGCGGTCGCTGAAATCGAGGGTGCTGGTCATTGGCCCTTCTGCAACAGGCGGCCATCGGCCGGGTTGATGAACCAGGCTCCGGACGGCAGCGCGTTGAAGTCAGCCTCCGAGCGAGGTCGCGCGGGGCTCTGCATTGTCCCGCCCCCACCGCCGCGCGCTGGACCGTTGGCGGGGCGGTTCGGATCGCCAGCAGCGGGCGGCGCACGACCCCCGAGCTGTGCGAGGAGCGCGCCTACGTCCCCACCCCCAGCGTTCCCGCCTTCCATGTAGCGCCCGAGGATTTCCTGTTCACCGGCTGACAGCGGCAACCCGGAGGCGTGTTTCTGGAGGATTGGCCCGAGCACGTCCCCGGCCGAGTTGATGAGCTTCTGGCGCTCCGCCTCGCGCTCCCTTTCCCATTCGAACCGGTCGCGCTGGAGGCTTTCGGCGCGGGTCTGGGGGATGTCTTCGCGACGGACCTCCTGAACCCCGTGGGGCGTGGTGCGATAGGTCCGAAGCGTGTCCCCGACTTCGCGCTGGCTGAACGTCCCCAGCAGCTTTTCCATGCCAAGCGTGGAGTCGATCAGGCTACGGATGTTCTGGTCTGTCGGGTCAAACCCGGCGACCTGTTCGGGCGAGAAGCCCGCGCCACCGAGAGCGGCGGCCTGCGACTGAATGAGCGGCCGCCGCTGTTCGTAGGGAACGCCCTGTAGATTATGGAGGATCGGCGCCATCACCTTGCTGCGACACAGGGCCTCCGCCCGTTCGGCTTCCGACGCGCGCTGGCTCCAGTCGATCAGGCGGCCCGCGCCGTCCATGTCGCCCCCCGAGGCGAGTAGGGCGGCGGCGGCTTTGGGGTCGTCCTGCCAAAGACTGCCCGCAGCCCGGTTACGGCCTTGGGTTTCGGCCGCGAGCCCGTCGTCCAGTTCGCCCGCCCCGAGCAGAGTTTGCGAGGCTCCGCCCCAGTCACCCTTTCCGGCAGCGGCGCCAGCCTTCCGGCGAGCGTCCGCCCGCTGGTTGGTCATTGAGACGTTGGTCAAGGTCGTGGCCTCGTTGAAGAAGCCGTCCGTCATCAGGCGTTGAGCGGCCCCGGTCGTGTCCCCGCGCCGCAGCATGTCGGCCGCCTCGCTTTGGGCGAGACGAGCGCGTTCGCGGTCGGCCGAGCGGTAGCCCGCATCGACACCCGTCATGAAGTTCTGGAAAATCCCGGTCATCTCACCACCACTTCTGCCTTGCGCCCATCCAGCCGACGCCGCCTGCCGCGTCGCTGAGGGCGTTCCCCCAGGCCGACGCGGAGTTCGTGGTGGCGTTGGCTTGCGCCCTGCCGCCCTGTGTCATCAGGCTCGCGATCTGAGAGGCGTTCTGTTGTCCCGCCTGCCCGATGTTCCCGGCGATCTGCGGAGCCTGCCCGGCCATGCCGCCCACGCGGTTGAGCCACGAGTTGTAGAAGGAGCCGAAGGTGTCCTGCCCGTGCTCGTTCAGCGCCTTCATGCGACGGCCGCTATACATTCCACCCCGGAGGGGAGAGGCGCGGTCGATGGCCGTCATCCCCTGCTGGAGTTGGGCTTGATAGCCAGGCGTCTGCATCACCATCGCAGGGATGTTCACGGCCCCAGCGGCGCCCACGTGGACCGCGCCTCCGCCCCGGTTCTCGGAAGGAAGGCCGCCCGTCATCTGCTGACCGGTCGAGAGCGGTTGGGTGAGGGCGCCGCCGCCCGCATCAGGCGCGAACGCGGCATGATCGAAGCTGACGCCTCGTCCGCCGGTCATCAGGCCGGGGGCGGTGAAGCCGGAGCCTCCCGTGTCCCCGAAGCTGGACGGGCCGGGGCCGTTCGGCTGCTGGCCCGCGTTGAAATCCGGCAGACCCAAAGCCTGCATGTAGATACCCGCCGCGCCCTCGGCCCGGCGATAGCTCGGCATCTGGAGCCCGAGCATCTCCCGCCAGCGCTGATGTTCCAGCTCTGCGGCGCGGTCTGTCGCCTGTTGGACCTGATTGCCCGCACGGCGAGCCGCGCTTGACTGCATGGCGCCGGACGCGAGACTCGTCCCCACCATCGCGACGGTAGCGCCTACCGGCATTGAAGCACCTCCATGTTTTGGCTTGCGACCTCGACCACGGCGTCCACCACGTCGATCACGAGCGGGGTCAGGGAGAGGACGGTGAGGGGGGCGTAGCCAGCCAGGGCGGCCCACTGGTTGTAGAGGGTGGCGGCCTTCACCGGATTGCCCGCCTTGAACATCAGGACGGCCGCTCCGACCGCCCGGTCGTGCGCTTCGTCGTCCTCATGGATTTCGCGCGCGGACCCGGCCGCGATCTTCGCCGCCTCCAGAGCGTCGTGAAACCAGCGTCCTTCGACCGCGACCTGTGTGTCTCGGCCCTTCCAGGCGTCAAAGGTCAGCGCCTGGAAGCTCACATCCTCCGGGCCGTCCGGCCCCGGCCACATGGCGGATCGGGAGAAGATCGGTTCGAACCCGCACCGCTTGGCGTGGCTCGCGGCTGCGATGTTCCCGGCCGGGACTTTCGTCACCACGCGAAGGCAGTCGGTGGCGCTGAACAGGTAGCGGAACCCCTCGCGCGCCAAGTCATAGGCGAAGGGGCGGCCTTCCGGCAGGAACAGGGTGTGAGCCTCGTATTGTCCCGCGCCGTGGTTCTCCAGCACATAGCCGCCGGTTTCGCACTCCAGCGCCACATTGGCGGGGTTGCGGATCACCGGGCCGAGGTCCAGCGCGCCGGTCCCACCCAGCCACGGGCGGACGGCGGGATCGTTGGCGATTTCGTTCAGGCGGTCGGGGTCCAGCGTCCGACGCAGCGACGGCGCAGCGGGGCGCGGTCCTGCCGCTGTGGCGAGAGCGGCGGTCAATGCAGGGTCTCCGGCTGCGGCCCGGCGGCGGGCGGCTCCGGCGAGGACGGCGGCAGGGCGTCATCCCCCAGAAGGTCCAGCGACATGCCGAGGCCCACGAGGAGATCGCCGCACATCTCGCGGACCACGCGGCGCGGCGCGGCTTCCAGGGCGGCGCCAAAGTGCAGCGAGGCCCCGCCGTTCACGGAGGGGAAGTGCAGATCAGCGGTCATGGTGCGGAGGTCGTTGCCCACTTGATAGGCGCTGATCCCGCCGATGACCGGGGCCGCCGGGGACAGGGCGGTGAGGATGCGACCGGCGCGGAGGCCGACCGCCATCTGTTCGCCAATGGTGGGCCGGACCCACTCGCGCAGCGCTGGGTGAGACAGAGCATCGACGGCGGAGATGCGGACGTTTTGCCCGTGGGCTTCCACGTCGGCCGCGATCAAGGTCATGCGGTCCACGACGGGGAGGGCGTTGGCTTCCGGCAGCTCCGCCAGCACGGCGGCGATGACCCGGCCGGCGTCAGCTTCCGAGGCTCCATCGCCTGCTCCGAGGCGGGCGAGCACCTTCCCGGCAAGCTCCGCGTGGGCGAGGCTGAAGGACTCGGCTATGGCGTCCACCAAGGACGCCCGTTCGATGACCATTCACGGTCTCCATCTAGGGCTAGCCGCGTCGTCACGACGGGGCGATAGGAGGAGGCTAGGCTATTCGGCGCGTCCAATCTCCGGGGAGATTGTCGTTTTCTGCATCGCGCAGCAGCATTTCGTAGGTGAGCTTCGCCGCCTCCCGCAGCGTGGCCGCATCGCACCAGCCGAGGCGAACGCCGAGGGCGCGGACTAGGGTCATCTCACCCTCGCTTAGCGTCACCTCGACCTTGTAGATGCGGGGGCCATCCGGGGCGCGCGGCCCGTATCTACTCACCGTCCACCTCCGCCAGCAGCAACCGGTGATCGAGCACGACGGCGGCGACCTGAGCCCGGAGCGTCTCCATCGCTTTCGTCCGTCGCCCGTGGACGTAGCGGCCGTTCGCGACTCCGGTCGGAGCGCCGGGGCTCTTGCCCCCATGCATCCGGCAGCGCTTCTTCCCGCGCATCGCCGGTCCCTGGCAGGGCGTCCCGGCGCGGGTCTTCGCAAGGCAGCGGCAGGCCGCCCGCAACCGCATGACCAATGACTCCCGGCAGGGCGGGCGCATGGGGTTGAGGGATGGCTTCGTGGCTACCCCCGCCCCCGCCGACACCGTTGAACACTTGCTGGGTGCGGGCATCGACGTAGACATAACGGACCTCGACTTGTTGCTTGCCTCCTGTGCGGAGCTTCTGGAGAGTTTCGACCTGGCTCGCGAAGGTGCGGGCCGTCTTGTTGAACAGGCCGCCGATGGCCTGGAACTGCGGTAGCTCCGTCGCTCGGCTGAACTTGCCGGACAGGCTCATGGTGAGGTTCTGCGTCGCCCACATCTGGACAGCCAGCATGGCCTCTAGCTCGGACTGCGGATCGACCGCCTGGACATAGGCGATCCCCTCCTCCAGCTGGCGAGCCATCAAGTCCGCGTCCTCCTGCGTTCTGACCGCACCGCCTCCCGCGCCGTTCGCGATCTGCCGGACGAGCAGTTCGTAGATGACCACGCCGTGCACCCCGAGGGCCTGGAGTTGGGTGGCGCGCCAAGCGTCGTGATCATCCCCGCTGAACGGACCATCGACCAAGAACTTGCCGCTTTCTCCGATGCGCCCCTTGATCGGCATAGGGTCGCGCAGCTTGCCCTTGAGGCGGTCGAGCGCTCCCGCCAGTTGCTCACGCTCCCACGGTTCCGGCTCTCGCTTGGCAGCTTTGGTTATGGCACCTTTCTTGTTCACCATTCCTCCCCCCGGTGCGCCACCGCTCCACAGGAGCCCGAGGACGCTCCACCGCACCACCCCACCCTAAAAGGGTGGTGGTGGCGCAGGCTGTCCGCTCCACCGCGCCACGGTGCGCCACCGGCTTCTCCGTGGTGTCGCATCATCCGTTCGCCCATGTGCCCACCTCGATCATTGGCCGCTCCTTGCGGGTCGTTGCATCCCTCCCCAGGACTCGGACCAGAGCACCGGTCTTGATCCACGTCGCCAGGAGGCCCTTGATACGCTGCCGGTCGCGCCGGTCGTCGGCATCGAGGCTCAGGGCCTCAGCCACAGCTCGTCCCGCCCAATCGTTTGCCTGGTGGTTCTCGCGCCACGAGCCCCCGGCGATGAGCTTCTGAACGGCAAGCAGGTGATCGCCGCTGACGCCTTCGAACGGGTCCGGCGGGGACCACGGCGTGACCACTCCCACCCAATCGCCCTCAGACCCATTGCGGCCATTGCCGAGCTTCACCGAAGCCATGCGAAACCACGAGGCGCCCTCCGGGGGCGGGGCGAGGTTGGCCTTGCCGTTATCCGCCCGGAAGTAGGAGCGCCGCTGGTCGAGGCCGAGCTTGTCCGCCTCGTCCTGGCTCATGACGTTCAGGACCCGAGCCGAGCGGACGGCGTAGAGCAAGGAGGAGGCCCCGCGCCCATCCTCCACCGTCGTCTCCGCGCCATTGGTCTTGCGGGTGTGGTGGACTAGCTCAACCGCCGTATTGGTCTGATCGGCTATGCGCGCCCAGGTCTTCGCCACCAGATCGACCGCGCCGTTATCGTTCTCGGTGACGCGGTGAGTGGAGACGAACGGATCCACGATCACCACGTCCAACTGTTGAGAGCGAATGTCAGCCGTGACGCGCTCGACGTTCGGAGCCATCACCGTGGCCCCGCCCGCCGTCTGTTCAGCGATGATGATTTCCGCCTCGCGTCCGGAGCCGATGAACAACCAGCCCTCCAAGTCGTCACGGGTCAGCCCGTAGTGGAGGGCCGCAGCCATGACCCGGCGTTGCGTTTCCTCCAGCGGGTCTTCCCCGTTCCACACCGCGACCCGCAGCCGCCCAGCTGGCTTGTGACCCAGCAGGGGCCGGCCGCTCGCCATCGCCAGGGCCTCCACCAGCGTGAGCGAGGACTTGCCGACGCCGCCGGGGGAGAAGGTGGCGGAGGCGAACTTGCGGATCAGGTGGCCGCCGTAGAGCCACTGGCGCGGCGGCAGCTCTGACGGCTCCACCCACTGAAACCGGCGAGCCCACGGCGCGGGGGCGTTGTCGTTGTCGGCCGAGCCGTAGGCTGGAGCCGCCTCGCACAGCGACTCCAGCGCTTCGACGGAGCCGCCTGCGTCCAGCCAGTCGGACACATCGCCCTTGTCCCGCAGGTTGGGGAGGTGGACCACGCGGACATCCTCAGCCACCTCCGAGAGGCTATGGGCTATGGTCGCCGCATGGTCGCGGCCCGGCTGGTCGTTGTCCGGCAGGATGCAGACCGTCTTGCCTTCGAACCATTGCGCCAAGTCCGGCGTCCATTTCCCGGCGCCCTCGCTCGCCGTGGTGGCGCAGAGGCCGAAGTCCGCAAGGCGGTCCGCGTCTTTCTCGCCCTCCACCACATAGACGGTGTGAGCGTTCATCAGCTCAGGCAGGCGGTAGGGCAGCTTCGGGCCGCGAGGCTTGCCCCACTTCCAGCCGCCGCCCTCCCAGCGCGCCTGCAAGAACGACTTGTCCCGCGTCCGCTGAACCCGGAGGAACGGGTCGCCCTTGGCGTCTTGATAGATGTAGGTCGCCACCACCTCGGCTGACTTCACCGGGCGCTCCGGAGTCTTGGTCGCTGGTTGCCAGGAGGGGAGGCCCGCCGCCTGCCGCACATGATCGCGACAGGCGAGGGCGTCGTCCCCCGAGTGGGAGAAGACCACGAACCCATCGGGCGCCTCGTTGGCGAGGCGGACGGCAAGGGACCGGTCGCGAGCGGAATGGCCGGGGCCGGGGGCTAGGATTTGCCCCCCAGCCACCTCGCCTCCCAACTGCTTCGCCAGCCTGTGCGGATCGAGAGCGGCCATCATTCGCCGTCCTCCAACCACCCTAGCTCGGCGGCCTTGTCCCTCGCGTCCTCCAAGGCAGCGATGAGTTGCGGCAAGCGATCCACACCCAGGCTCAGACCCTTCTTGGAGGTACAGCGGACGCCGCGTCCGTCCCAATCTGCGAAGATGCGGAGATCGAGCAGTTGGCGCCCGGCGTAGGTCGAGAGGCTGACCCTCACGTCCTCCGCGCGCGACTTCTCCAGCACAGCCACGGTGATCGGTTCAGCGGCCATGTTGCGCCTCCCCATCATTCGCCGCCTGCTGGTCGAGCCACGCCCGATATTCGTCCGGCGTGGTCCGGCGCCACTTCACGACGCGGACCTTGCCGCTCTCCCCCAGGCCGCGCAGGCCGGAGTCAACCACCCGGCCGCCGCGATGAAGGCCGCAGATGCGAGCGCGGATTGTGGTCAGAAGCACCCGCTCCCCGTCTTTGGACAGCAGGGCCGTGACTTCTTCCGGCGTCATGGGGCCGTCAGCCAGGGCATCCCAGCAGCGGTCCGTCAGCGTCTTGGCCCTCGGAGTGGCGAAGTCCCTTCCGTCTCCGCTGGTCGCGGTTGAGTCCTTCCACGACAGAGGGCGCATCTTCTCGTGATTGTAGACGCTCACGCCGCACCTCCCGACACGAGGGCCGCGCTGGCGACCGCGTAAACGGAGGCGAGGCCGAGGGCGTTGAAGCGATCAGCGCCGCGCAGGGTCAGCGCCGTGCGGGCGATGGTGCGGGAGCGGTGCTCCAGCTCGCGAGCTGAGGCCCACGCTTGAGGTTCGCGGTTGTTGGCGCTATCGTTCCGGGGATCGCAGGAGCCGCCAAGCCCAAGATCAACGCGAAGCCCGGTTCCCGGCACGGGGGCCGGGTTTCTGCTTTCAGGGTTCATGACTAGGCCGCCACTCCCTGATACTCGGACGTGGAACCGAAGCGCCGGGCGTCTAGCCAAGCGTCGAGATCAGCGACGCGATAAGCGACGGATCGACCGACCTTCAGGTAGGCGGGGCCGCCTCCGATGACCCGCCACTTTTCGAGGGTGTTCGGCCTGACCGTTCCGAGGTAGGCGGCTGCCTGTTCTGTGTTCAGCTTGTCGTGCGGTTGTGGCACGGCTGCATCCTCCAATCGGAGCCGAGGACCACCCTGGGCTCACGGAAGGAAGTTGCAGGAAGCCGGACCCCTTTTGTTCCCCCAGAGCTACCTAATGCGGCGCTGCGCTAGCGAATGTCATTTCTTCAGTCGCTGCGGGATGCCGTCCGGCGCGCCGCGCCACGCGCTGACGGCTCTCTCGACCTGGCGGAAGCCCGGCGGACTGAACCCGTCCGTTCCTCGCGCTTGCACGATCAGTTCCGCGAGGGCGGTGTCCGTCGCTCTTGGGTCGGCCGCGAGCTTCTGCCGCGCCAACTCCTTAGCGCGCGGGTGCCAAGCTTCGACCCGCTTCCTGGCCGTGTCGTAGGCGGCCTCGCTCTGGCGGGCGACCACACGCAGCCGGGGCGCGAGCGCCGCCTTGGCGACTTTCAGCTCCGCCTCAACCTTTGCCGCGATGCGAGAAAAAGAGTCGCGTTCCGCCGCGGTCCTTCGGGCCGCTTGGCCGTAGGCGGTCTGGGGGTTGCGCCGCCACATGTATGTCGCGGCGTTGAGGCCCCACAGCGCCGCTTGCCGCGCTTGCGCTTTGTGAGCGCCGGCCTTCGCGATGGCATCGGTGATCGCCGCTAGCGCCACTAGGGCGTCCGCCGCATCTCGAACGAAGGATCGCTCGAGCGCGCGGCTATTTCGCGAGCATCTTCCGCGTCGAAGTTAACGCACTGCGCCGCCCACACGGTTGCGGGAACATCCGGGGGCGGTGTCCACATATCGGTGTGCAGGCCCCGTTCTGGCTTCCAGCCCGCAGACTCAAGGGCAAAGGTCGCACCGAACCAAACCTTCAGCCACTGCTCGATGAACGCCTCGTCCTCGTCGGTGAGGTGTGGCCCCTCGTCGCGGTCGATCATCGCCCGCCCCCAAACCGCTGCCCGACCTTCTCGGCGAGCGCGCGCAGCGGGTCGTCTGTGAGCTTGGCGTAGCGCTCCGTTGCCCGCGAGTTGGCGTGACCCAGCGCCCGCCCGATCATGGCAAGGCTCGCGCCGTCCGCCAGGGCGAAGGAGGCGAAGGAGTGGCGCAGATCGTGGATGCGAACGCCATCAAGCCCAGCGCGAGGGAGAACCTTCTTGGACCACAGTTTCGCCTCGGCCGTGGTCGCCCCGGACTTCCCCTTGGTCGCGGGAAAGACGTAGGGCTCCCGCGCCTTCCGTTCCCGCGCCAGATCCTTGAGGATCGCCAGCGCTACCGAGTTCAGGGCTACGCGACGGTTGCCGCTCATGCCTCCGGCCTTCGTCCGTTCGGGGGGGAGGATCAGCCGCTCGCCCTCTAGATCGACCTCGCTCCAAAGCAGGCCCGCGATTTCGCGGCGACGCGCGCCCGTGAGCAGCAGCAGCCGGAAGATGGATGCTTGCCGCTTCGTCAGCTCGCCTTCGGCCTCCAGCGAGTCCAGCGCCGCGAACAGCTGGGCGCCCTGCTTCTCGCTCAGGAAACGTTCTTTGTCGGCGCGCGCCGGCAGCTTGACGCCAGCGCAAGGGTTCGGCCCGGACAGCAGGCCCTTCTCTATGGCCCAGGCGAACATCGCCCGCGTGGTGGAGTAGGTGCGCGCCGCGATGCCTGAGCCGCCCCGGATGATCGCTCGTCCGCGAGGTCCGGTCTTTATGTCCTGCGCGGTCTTGCCGTCCGAAATGTCTGCGACCATCGACGTGATGTCGGACTTGGTGACCTTCCCCGCCTGCTTTCGGCCGATGAGCGGGCGCGTGTGCCGGTTCAGGTTGGACGCATCCTGCATCCATGACGCCGCCCTCTTGTTCGGCTTGTCTCGCGGACCTTCCGCGAGATAGCGGTCGATCAGTTCCCCCACGAGCATGGTGGGCGCCGCCTTCCGTTCGGCTAAAGCGTCGATGCCTCGCGCGGCGGCGCGGAGAATGTCGGTCGCTTGGTCGCGAGCTTCGTCCGGTGTCCACGGCTTCCCGTGCTCGCCTATGGTCGCCCATCGCTGAGAACCCGCGAGGCGATACTTGACCGCGTAGACCTTGCGGCCGGTCGGATAGACCCGCAGGCAGAACCCCGGCAGGGCTTCATCCCATACGCGGGCCTCCCCGACAGTCGGGGGTGAAGTCGCGTCAACGACGCGCTTGGTGAGCTTCTTCTTTTCCATCGGCCGCCAAGCCTTGCGGATCGCTCCGCTACCACATCGCTACCGCCCAGCCGCCAAAACCATCCTCCGGCGTCCAAGCCGGTCAAGGTCAAAGCGCCCGCGCAGTGGCGATTTCGGAAGGTGTATCATACTCGCCCCAACACCAGCAAACCCGCATCCTTAACTTTGCCAAGGTGAGGGTCGGGCGTTCGAATCGCCTCGCCCGCTCCAGTCGAAGGCATGAAGAGGCTCCGCTGCGGCGGAGCCTTTCTTGTTTTCCGCCGCGATCTGGACCAGCCTGTGAGCCGGCGGGGAGGTCGGCATGCGGTTGAGCGACGAGGTCGAGGGCGAGGCGGCCAAGCGGCTGGACGCCTTTGTGGACGCGGCCTTCGCCTTCGCCGTGACCCTGCTGATCATCGCCGGCGCCGAGCCGCTCCGGTCGTTCGACGACCTGCTCCGGGCGCTGGCCCATGTGCCCGCCTTCGCCATGGGGTTCGCCCTGCTGACCATGTTCTGGTCGGCCCATCGAGGCTTCGGCAAGCTGACGCCGGTCCGCGACGGCGCCTCGGTGATGCTGAGCCTGGCCATCGTCTTCACCGTGCTGGTCTATGTCTTTCCGTTGCGGCTCCTGACAGAGACGGGGGCGGGCTGGGTCTCGGGCGGCCTGTTGCCGGGGCGCGAACTGATCCAGAGCCTGGAGGACCTGCGGGGCATCTTCGTCTCCTACGGCGTCGGTTTCGCCATTCTCGCGGGACTCTTCGCCCTGCTGCATCATTCCGGACGTCGCACGGCGGAAAACGACCAGACGCGTTCCGCCTTGGGACGGGGTCGCGACCTCTGGGTGCTCTCGGCCACGACGGGACTGGTTTCGGCGGGCGCGGCGCTGACGCCGGCGCTCGCCTCCGCGCCCTGGCTGCCGGGCGTCTGCTATTGGCTCATTCCGGCCGGCGTGGGCGTCTACTACGCCCTCCTCGGCCCTCGCAGCCGCGCGCCCGCGCCCGCCGCCTAGCCGGCGCCGGTTCACCGTCTTCCATGCTGGACCCAAGGCCCCCGGCGCCTTAGTCGCCTATCGGGCGAGGCGGCGGCGCCTGGGTTCGCCTCTTGCAGGATGCGGACCTGACAGGCGCGCTCCGCGCCGGAATGGGACAAGGGCATGTTTCTGGAAGGCGAGGTGAACTGGGTTCTGGTGCTGTCGGTGGTCGCCGGCGTCAGCCTGGTCGTCGCGCTCGTCTCGACCTGGTACGCCGTGACCCACGGGGCCAAGCACGCCACCGCCTCCACCGAGCTCGACACGGTCCAGAAGTCCCGCGACGAGTCCGACAAGCGGCTGTTCGAGACCCTCAACGCCGTGCCGGTGGCCCTGGTCCAGACGGACAAGCAGGGCAAGTTCGTCTTCGCCAACCGCGCCGCGCATCAGCTGCTGGGCCGTCGCGACGCCGAGCTCATCGGGTTGCGGTTCCATTCCGCCACCTGGGGCATCACCTATCCGGACGGGCGACCCGTGCCGCCGGACCTCCTGCCCAGCGCCCGCGCGCTCCGGGGCCAGACCGTCAAGGGCTTCCAGCACCTGCTGGCCAATCCGGCGACGCGCCGCAAGATGCTGGTCTCCGTCACGGCCATGCCGATCGAGGACGAATGGGGCCAGATCACCGGCTCCATCGCCGCCATCGTCGAGACCGACGGGCTCGCCACGCCCGCCGAGCCGCCGGCGCCGGACGCCGGGTCGGACCTGACGCGCCGGGTGTTCGAGGCCGCTTCCTCGGCGCTCGTCGTGATCGGTCCGTCTGGCGAGGTGCGCGAAGCCAACGCCACGGCGCGGGCGGTGCTCGGCCGATCCGAAGCGCCCGAAGGCGGCGACTTCTTCGACCTGTTCCTCGGTGAGGCCGAGCGGGTCGAGGGTCGCCAGGCGCTGCGTGCGGCGCTCGCGGCCGACGCGGGCGAGGCTGACCCCATCCTGGCGCGCCACGGCCCTTCCGGCGCCGTGCAGTGGCGCGTCCTGCCCCTGACCGAGGGGAGCGGGCGCGCCGACGCCGTCCTGCTGGCGGGCGAGCGGTTCTCGGAAGCGGAAGCGGCGCAACCCGCCGGAACCGGCGGCGGAGCGGATCCTGAGCGCGGCGCCTCCGAGCGGAGCGAGTTCGAGGCCTTGCAGGCCCGGCTGGCGCAGGCGGAGGCCGAGCTGGAGGCCAGCCGCCTGGCGCCGCCCGTCCAGGCCGCGCCTCTTGGCGAGGGCGAGGTCCCCCGCGAAGTGGAACAGCTGCGTCGGGAGATCGCCGACCGGGAGCAGGCGCTGGCCGACGCCCGCGCCGAGGCGGACGCCGCGCGCCGGGCCGCCGAACAGGCCCGAGCCGAGGTCCGCGCCGAGCTCGACTCCGCGCGGCGGCTGGAAAGCGTCGGCCGTTTGACCGGCGGGGTGGCGCAGGACTTCAACGCGCTGCTGGCGGTGATGACGTCCGCCCTCGATCTCATGCTGAAACAGGCCGACGATCCGGGGCGGGTGCGCCGCCTGGGCGAGGCGGCCCTGGCCGCCGGCCAGAGAGGCGAGGTTCTGACCCGCCGCCTCAGCGCCTTCTCGCAGGGCGAGGACGCCCCGAACCAGGTGCTGGACGCCGCCGTCCTCCTGCGCGGCCTGGAGGGCAAGCTGCGGGCGATCGCCGGGTCCGACGTCGATCTGCTGGTGGAGGCCTCGGCCGAGCCGGCCATGGGGCGTTTCGATCCTCAAGGCTTTGAGGGCGCCGTGAGGGCCCTGGTCCAGAACGCGGTGGAGGCGACGGAGGGCCGAGGCTCGGTGGCCGTGAGGCTGGAGACCTTGCCCGAGGGCCTGCTGCGGCTGTCGGTGCGGGATTCGGGGACCGGCTTCCACCCTGCCCTGGCCGATCGCGCGCTGGAGCCCTTCTTCACCACCAAGCCGGGACACGCCGGCCTCGGCCTGTCGCAGGCCCACGCCTTCGCCCGGCAGTCCGGCGGCCGCCTGACCATCGACAGCCGAGACGGCGAAGGCGCGGAGGTCGCCGTGGTCATCCCGGCGGTCTGATCGGGACACGCAGGCACGAAAAAGCCCGCCGCGGGGGATACGTCGCGGCGGGCTTCTTTCGCTCTCTACGGAGCGGACGTTTCCTCCCCGAAACGCCTCCGGAACGCAGGGCTCAATCCGCGTCCCGGGTGAGGTGACAAAAGCGTCACGCTCCGCCTCAAGTCAACGAAAGATAGGCTGAAATTCGCCCGGGGACTGAGTGATCGTCGATAAGTTTATATCGCCGTCACGAAGATATCGACGGACCGTCGATAATGGCTCGAACTCGGATGGCGAGCTCCTTGCGGGCGCAGGTGAACTGCCCGGGCCGTGCGGCTTTCCAGGCGGCGTTGTCGGTCAGATCTGCGGCGGCCTGCCGCCCAGCCTCCAGATCCTTCACCGTCGCCTGGCCGGCGCCGATCTCGTCGCCGCCCAGCATGACCACGGCCGGAGCGCCGCGCCGGTCCGCGTATTTCATCTGGGCCTTCAGTCCGGCACGGCCGAGGTAGACCTCCGCCGGGACCCCCGCCGCGCGCAGATCCGCGGCCGCGCTCAGGTAGTGGGGCATGTCGGCTTCGGAGAAGACCACCACGACGACCGGCCCGCGCCCGGCTGCGGTCTCGGCCCGACCCGCCGCGCGAAGCGCCGAAACGAGCCGGGACACGCCGAAGGAGAAGCCGGTGGCGGGCGTCCGCTCGCCCGTGAACCGCGCCACCAGGTCGTCATAGCGGCCGCCGCCGCCGATGGAGCCGAACCGGACCGGGCGGCCCTTCTCGTCCCGGGTCTGAAGCAGCAGCTCGGCCTCGAACACGGCGCCCGTGTAGTACTCCAGCCCGCGCACGATGGTCGGGTCGAAGGTCGCCCGTTCCTCGCCGACGCCCAGCGCGCTCAGCGCCTCGTGAACCGCCGCGAGCTCCTCAAGCGCAGCCTCGCCAGCGGCGCCGAGGGACCCCACGCTGGCGAGGGCGTCGAGCACGGCGCCGCGCGTGCCCTCGCCCGCCGTGACGTGGAGCAAGGCCTCGAGCGTGGCGGTCGCCGATGAGGGCAGCTCGGCGCCCTTGGTGTAGTCGCCGCTTTCGTCCAGCCGGCCTTCGCCCAGCAGGGCGGCCACGCCCTCCCACCCCAGGCGGTCGAACTTGTCCACGGCCCGGAGCGCCGTCAGCCGCTGGCGCGGGTCGGTGATCCCGCCCGCGTCGAACAGGCCGTCGAACAGCTTGCGATTGGACACGCGCACCACCGCCTGACCCGGCGCCAAACCCGCCGCCTCCAGCCCCTCGCCGGCCATGGCGATGATCTCGGCGTCGGCCTCCGGTCGGTCGGAGCCCACCGTATCGGCGTCGCACTGGGTGAACTCCCGGAAGCGGCCGGGACCCGGCTTCTCGTTGCGCCACACGGAGCCGAAGGCGTAGCGGCGGAAGGGCTTGGGCAGGGTCTCCCAGCTCTGGGCCGCGAACCGGGCCAGCGGCGCCGTGTGGTCGTAGCGCAGCGCCATCCACTGATCGTCATCGTCCTGGAGCGCGAACACGCCCTCGTTCGGACGGTCGGCGTCCGGCAGGAATTTGCCGAGCGCGTCGGCGTATTCGAAGGCCGGCGTCTCCAGCGGCTCGAAGCCCCACCGCTCGTAGACGGCCGCGACGCGCCCGATCAGCCGCCGCTCGGCGATCAGATCGGGGCCGCGGCGGTCGGCGAAGCCCCGAGGCGGGCGCGCCTCCGGGCGGGGGGGAGAAGAAGCGTCGGACATGGCCGCGCTTCTAGAGCGGTCAAGGCCTGGTGAGTAGTGCTAGCGAGCAAGAGGTGAGCGGGTTAGCCCAATCGTCGGCGTCATAGGCTCACCCGCTGGAGCGGTGCTCACTCGCACTCTTCACTCTCAGGCCGCCCGACTCTTCAGCAACGGCACGGCGCGGCCGTAGGTGAGGCAGCGCCACAGCCACTCGAAGGGTCCGAACTGGAAGACCGACAGCCAGAGGGGCGACCAGATCAGCTGGGCGATCCAGACGGCGGCGACGACCGTCCAGAGCTCCGCCGGTCCCATGGTCCCGAACCACTTCGGCCCCCACGGCATGTAGAAGAGGGTGGTCATGATCAGGGTCTGGCTCAGATAGTTGGTGAAGGCCATCCGCCCCACGGGCGCGAGGCGGGCCGTCAGCACCTTCAGGCCGAAACGCGTCATCAGGATCAGCATGGAGGCGTAGCCGAGGGTGATCAGCCAGGCGAAGCTGCCGGCCACGCCCGACAGTCCGTTGTCGGGACCTTCCACGGTCGCGTCGCGCCACTCCAGCCAGCCGTAGGCCGCCAGATTGGCCGCCCCGAGCGCCAACACGATCAGATAGACCCAGGCCGGCGAGCGGCCGGTCAGAAAGCCCGACTTGAACAGACCCAGCCCCAGCATCATCAGGCCCAGGGTGATGGGCATGAGCACCAGGCTGAACCCCTGGAGGAACAGCCACGCCTTCATGTTCTCCACCAGGGCCGCAGGAAATGGTCCCCGATACGCGGCGACCAGGGCGTCGAAGGCCTCCGGCGTCGTCCCGAACGGATTGCCCTGTCCCCCCGCGCCCGCCGGCGCCATGGCTTGCAGCATCATCGCGGCCGCCGAGAGCAGGCCGGCCGTCAGGTTGATGCCGAGGCCCCAGCCGATCAGCTTGCCCGCCGACCATGACCGGCAGAGCAGCATGATGAAGCCGGTGTAGGCGTAGTTCATCAGGATGTCGCCGTACCAGAGCGCTAGACCATGGATGAGGCCGAACAGCAGGAGCCAGGACAGCCGCCGTCGCAACAGCCCGCCGCGCGCCTCGTCCGAGCGCTCGCCGCCGATCAGGAAGACCGACACGCCGAACAGCATGGAGAACAGGCTGCGGAACTTGTCCTGGAAGAAGACGGTCTCGACCCAGGCGGCCACTGTGTTGGCCTGGCTCGCGTCCCAGGGGTGCGGCAGGGTGGGGTCCGCCTCCAGCGCCCATGGCCAGGCGAAGGCGACGGCGTTCACCGCCAGGATGCCGAGGATGGCCCACCCCCTCAGCATGTCGAGGGTGAAGATGCGGTCCGCCTCCCGCACGGGCGCGAGCGCGGCGCGCGGCTGATCGGGGGCGGCGGCCAGGGTTGCGTCTGCGGTGGTCATGGTTCCCCCATGCCTGATGTCGGGGGGAGATTGGCGAAGGCCGCGCCTTTCGCCAAGGGCCAAAGCGTCAGCCGGCCGTGCCCTCGTCGTCCAGCAGGCCCAGGCGGTCGCGCACGCGGGGCTTCGGCCGATAGGCCAGAAAGGCCACACAGAGCCCGGCCCACAGGGCGTAGGACACCCCCACCATGACCGCGAGCGGCAGGAGCCCCACACCGTAGATTAGCAGGGCCGTCTCGGTATAGCCCGCCGCCTGGCCGACATCGCCGGCGTTCAGCCAGCCGATCATCGACTGGAGCAGCGCCAGCAGGGCTTGCAGCGCGCCGAGGAGAAGGCCGCCGTAGAGCATGAAGCGCCAGACGATCCCCAGCCGCGTGCGGGGGCGGCCGGTGCGCTCCCTTTCCTTGCGCAGCGTCCAGATGCCGGCCGGCACGGCGAACACGCCCACCCCCAACAGCATCAGACGCCAGTCCATCTCCAGCCCTGGCAGCCAGTTGTCCGGCGGCCAGATCAGCAGGGTCAGGATCAGCGGCGGCCACGCCGCCCCGGCCGCCGCCGCGACGACCGCCGCCTGGGGCTCGTGGCGGGGCGCCACCTCCTGCTGACCCGGCAGGTCCTCCGGCTTCTCGATATGGCGGATGTCCTTGATCATCGCGTCGGGACCGGCGTCTCGCCCGAATAGTCGTAGAAGCCGCGCCCCGACTTGCGCCCCAGCCAGCCCGCCTCGACATATTTCACCAGCAGCGGGCAGGGCCGGTACTTGCTGTCGGCCAGTCCGTCATAGAGCACGTTCATGATGGCCAGGACGACGTCCAGTCCCATGAAGTCGCCGAGCTCCAGCGGCCCCATGGGGTGGTTGGCTCCGAGCCGCAGCGCCTTGTCGATGGAGGCGACGTTCCCCACGCCCTCGTAGAGGGTGTAGATGGCCTCGTTGATCATCGGCACCAGGATGCGGTTGACGATGAAGGCGGGAAAATCCTCGGCCAAGGTCGTCGTCTTGCCCAGGCTTTCGGCGAAGGCCACGGCGGCGTCATAGGTCTCGGCGGAGGTGGCGATGCCGCGCACGATCTCCACCAGCTTCATCACCGGGGCGGGCTTCATGAAATGCACGCCGATGAACCGGTCCGGCCGATCCGTGGCCGAGGCCAGGCGGGTGATGGAGATGGACGAGGTGTTGGACGCCAGCAGGGTTCCCGGGGACAGCAGGGGCGTCAGCTCGGTGAAGATGGCCTTCTTCACCGCCTCGTCCTCGACCGCCGCCTCGATCACCAGGTCGGCGCGCCCCGCCTCGGCCAGGCTCGTCAGCGCGCGGATGCGGGACAGGGCCTGATCCGCCGAGGCCTGATCGCGTTCCCCGCGCCCGACCTGCCGCGCCAGGCTGGCGGCGATGGCGCCCTGGGCCAGGGGCGTGCGGCTCGCGTCCGCGTCGAACAGGCCGACCTCATAGCCGCCCGCCGCCACCGCCTGGGCGATGCCGGCGCCCATCTGGCCGGCGCCGATGATGGCGACTGTTCGGATCGTGCTCATGAGCGGCTGTTCGGGTTCCTGGAACGGATCAGCTTAGGCGGCGCGCGCGGCGCTTTCAAAGCCCAAAGCGCGACGAGGCCCGCGAGCCGCCGTCCTGTGGCGCCGGATCAATAGGGGCCGACCAGGCTGAGCAGCGCCGCCTGGGAGGCCGGCAGCAGATAGGCCCTGATCCCCTGGATCACCAGCAGCGCCAGGATAGGGGTGATGTCGATGCCCCCCAGCGGCGGGATGATGGCGCGGAACGGCGCCATGACCGGCGCGGTCAGCCGATCCAGCGTGTAGGCCAGCTGGCCCACGAACCGGTTCCTGGGGTTCACCACGTCGAAGGCCATCAGCCAGCTGAGGATGGCGCTGACGATGATGGCCAGCACCAGCAGGCCCAGGATGCCGTGCAGGATGAAGAACAGGAAGTTGATGATGGCGGCCATGGGCGCTCCGAAGGCTCCGTTCGCCCCGTCCTAGCCCGATCGCGGCGGAAACGCCAAGGCGGCCCCCGTCGCGAGGACCTGGCGCATTGACACCGCCGCCTGCGCCCGCCTATGTCGCGCCCTCGCCTGCACCCGAGGGATCGGGGCCGTAGCTCAGTTGGTAGAGCGCGTCGTTCGCAATGACGAGGTCAGGGGTTCGATTCCCCTCGGCTCCACCAGGCGCTTCCCCACAGTCCTTTCATCGGCTTGACCGTCGCCCTTGGCGCGCGCCTTATCGGCGGGTGCGGCGCAGGGAGGCGGGTGCTTTGGCTGGGCGGTTCGGACTGGGTCTGGCGGCGGGTCTGGCCGCCGCTGTGTGCGGAGCGCCGGTGGAGGCGGGCGAGTGGGTGGTGGCTGTCGAAAGCGCCACCGCGACGATCCGGATGGATCCCGATCGTGTGCGGGTGCGCGCCGGCGTGGCGAACACTCCCGTGGTCATCCAGTACAAGGAGCCGCTTCAGTTCGAGCGCCGCTGGGCGGTGCGCGCGACCGCCCGGTTGATCCTGGACTGCGGCGGGCGACGCTGGCGGTTCCGGAGCCTGCGGGCCTTCGATGCGCAGGGCGACCTGATCGGCGGCGCCGGGGAGGGCGCGTGGCGGGCGGCCGAGGCCGACGCGCCGATGACGGAGCTTCTGGACCGGGTGTGCGCCGGGGGCGTCTAGAAGCCCGACTTGCGGCGGGGCCGGGGGTTCGGCCATAGACCCGCCATGTCCGATCTGTCCACCACGCCCACGCCGGCCGACTGGCGCGCGCTCGCCGAGAAGGCGCTGAAGGACCGGCCGCTGGAGAGCCTGGTCCATCTGGACGCCGACGGCCTTCCGGTGCGGCCGCTCTACGCACAGGCCAATGGTGTGGAGCCGGTCTTCGCCGCCCGCGCCGGCGACGCCGACGGCCGCGCCTGGGACCTGCGCACCCTGGTGGAGGGCGACGACCCAGACGCCGTGAACGCGGCGGTGCTGGAGGATCTGGCGAACGGCGCGGCCTCCGTGGTGCTGAAGGGCGCCGTGCTGGCCGATCCCGAGCCGCTCGGCCGCGCGCTGAAGGATGTGGCGCTGGAGCTCGCGCCCGTGGGACTGGATGCCGGACTGGATGGCCCGGACGCCGCCAACGCCCTGGCGGTCGTGGGCAAGGGCTCGCCGCGCGCCCGGCTGATGTTCCACCTGGATCCGATCGGCGCCTTCGCCGAGGCCGGTCAGGCGCCGCGCTCGATAGAGGAGCACCTGACGCTCGCCGCCAACACCGCCGCGCGGCACGCGGGCGCCTATCCGGAAGCCGCCTTCTTCCTCGCCGACGGACGGGCCGCGCACGAGGCGGGCGGGTCCATCGCCCAGGAGCTCGGCATGGCGGCGGCCACGGCGGTCGCCTATGCGCGTGCGGGAGTGGACGCGGGGCTGGAGCTTCAGCGCGCCTGGTCGGGCGTGGTTCTGGGCGTGTCCGTGGACGCGGAGTATTTCGACGCGCTCGCCAAGGTGAGGGCGCTGCGGCTGATCTGGTCTTCGCTGGTGGGCGCCTGCGGGCTGGAGCTGCCTGCCCGGATCGAGGCGCGGTCGTCGCGGCGCATGCTGTCGGCGCGCGATCCCTGGCCGAACCTGCTGCGGTTGACGGCGGCGGGCTTTGCGGGCGCCGTGGGGGGAGCGGATGCGGTGGTGCTGGACGGCTTCACCAGAGCGCGGGGGCTGCCGGACGCCTTCGCCCGGCGTCAGGCGCGCAACACCCAACTGGTGCTGATGGAGGAGGCGCATCTCGGCCGCGTCGACGACCCCGCCGCCGGGTCCTGGTTCCTGGACGCCCGCACGCGGGAGCTGGCGGAGGCCAGCTGGGCCGAGTTCCAGCGCATCGAGCGCGAGGGCGGGATCATCGCCTCGCTGAGGGGCGGGGCGATCCAGCAGCGGGTCGCCGCCGCGCGGGCGGCTCAGGAGCGGGCGCTCGCCGAGGGCCGCGCCCATCTGGTCGGCGTCACCCGCTATATCGATCCTGAGCCGCGTGTGGCCGCCGCCACTCCCACGCCCGACCAGTCGCCAGAGGGCGGCGGCGACGCCTGCGAACCGCTCCGTCCCATCCGTTTCGCCGAGCCGCACGAGGCGGAGGCCGCCCGATGAGCCTGCCGGACTTCACCCGAATCCCCCTGTCCCTGCCGCCACGGACGAACGCGCCTCCCACCCGCGCACCATGGCTCACGCCCGAGGGGATCACGGTCGCGCCCGCCTACGGCCTGGAGGCCCGCGACCGGCTGGATTTCGTTCACGGTCTGCCTGGGATCGCGCCCTATCTGCGCGGGCCCTATCCGACCATGTACGCGTCCAACCCCTGGACCATCCGGCAGTACGCGGGCTTCTCGACGGCCGAGGAGTCCAACGCCTTCTACCGACGCAATCTCGCGGCCGGTCAGAAGGGGCTGTCGGTCGCCTTCGACCTCGCCACCCACCGGGGCTATGATTCCGACCACCCGCGCGTGAAGGGCGATGTCGGCATGGCGGGGGTCGCCATCGACTCCATTCTGGACATGCGCCAGCTGTTCGACGGCATTCCGCTCGACCAGATGAGCGTGTCCATGACCATGAACGGCGCGGTCCTGCCGGTTCTGGCTCTGTATGTCGTGGCGGCCGAGGAGCAGGGGGTGAAGCCCCATCAGCTCACCGGCACCATCCAGAACGACATCCTCAAGGAGTTCATGGTCCGCAACACCTACATCTATCCGCCGGCGCCCAGCATGCGGATCGTGTCGGACATCTTCGCCTGGACCGCCGAGCACGCGCCCAGGTTCAACTCCATCTCCATCTCCGGCTACCACATGCAGGAGGCGGGGGCGTCGGCCGACCTGGAGCTGGCCTATACGCTCGCGGACGGCGTCGAATACATCCGCGCCGGCGTGGCCTCGGGGCTGGACGTCGACCGGTTCGCGCCGCGCCTATCCTTCTTCTGGGCCATCGGCATGAACTATTTCATGGAGGTGGCCAAGATGCGGGCGGCCCGCCTGCTGTGGGCCGAGGCCGTGCAGAAGGAGTTCGCGCCGAAGGATCCGCGCTCGCTGTCACTGCGGGCGCACTGCCAGACCTCGGGCTGGTCGCTGGCGGCGCAGGACGTGTTCAACAATGTCTCCCGCACCATGGTGGAGGCCATGGCGGCGGCGGGCGGCCAGACCCAGAGCCTGCACACCAACTCCCTGGACGAGGCCTTGGCCCTGCCGACCGACTTTTCGGCCCGGATCGCGCGGAACACCCAGATCCTGCTGCAGCTCGAGACGGGGCTGACCCGCGTCATCGATCCCTGGGGCGGCAGCTTCTATGTCGAGCGGCTGACCCACGAGCTGGCCGAGCGCGCCCGCGCCCACATGGCCGAGGTCGAGGCGCTGGGCGGCATGGCCAAGGCCATCGAGGCGGGGGTGCCCAAGCTGCGCATCGAGGAGGCGGCCGCCCGCACCCAGGCGCGCATCGACACCGGCCAGCAGACGGTCGTGGGCGTGAACAAATACCTGTCGGACGCTCCCGACGACATCCCGGTGCTGAAGGTCGACAACGCCGCCGTTCTCGCCGCCCAGATCGCCAAGCTGGAGCGCCTGCGCGCCGAGCGCGACCCGGAGGCCGTGCGCCAGGCGCTGGAGGCGCTGACCAACGGGGCGCGAGGCGGCGCCAACCTGCTGGAGCTGTCGGTTCGGGCCGCGCGTGCCAAGGCCACGGTCGGCGAGATGTCCGACGCGCTGGAGGCCGCCTTCGGCCGGCATGTCGCCCAGGTGAAGACGGTGACCGGCGTCTATGGCGCCGAGGCCGGTTCGGACGCCAAGGTGAGCCGCGCCCGCCAGATGGTCGCCGCCTTCGTCGAGAACGAGGGCGGTCCGCCGCGCATCCTGGTCGCCAAACTGGGTCAGGACGGCCATGACCGGGGTCAGAAGGTTGTGGCGTCCGGCTTCGCCGACCTGGGCTTCGAGGCCATCGCCGGACCGCTGTTCCAGACCCCCGCCGAGGCCGCGCGCGAGGCCGTGGAGAAGAAGGTCCACGCCATCGGGGCCTCCTCCCTCGCGGCGGGCCATCTGACGCTGGCGCCGGAGCTGATTGCCGAGCTGAAGAAGCTGGGTCGCGAGGACATCACCGTGGTGGTGGGCGGCGTCATCCCGCCATCGGACGTGCGGCCGCTCCTCGACGCGGGGGTGGCCGCCGTCTATCCGCCGGGCACGGTGGTGGCCGACGCGGCGCGGGACCTGCTGGAGCGGCTGAACGCCCGGCTGGGCTACGCCCAGAAGGCCTAGGGTCTAGCGCGAGCGGGCAGGGCCGCGACCTCGTCTGCGGTCAGCCGGCGGTCGACGAAGGCGCTGCATCGCCCCGACGAGGCCGGGACGACCGAGCCGGACGCCTGAAGCGTCACCCTGTCGCCGACGCAGGTGGTCACGCCATTGTCCGAAACCAGAGCCAGCCGCCATGCGGGGTCGAGGTCGCCGCAGGCCGAGGTCAGCCGGAACACCTCGTCGCGCGAGGTGCGCAGATAGACCGTGCCGAGCCCTTCCGTTCGGAAGTTGCGCACCTGGGAGGGAATGAAGCAGGCGCGGGCGCTGCTGGGGCCGGGGTCGGCGGGTGCTCCGGGCGCGGCGCAAGCGGCGAGGGGAGCCAGGGCGAGGAGCGGGACGAGGGCGGCGCGCATGGTTGAGTCTCCGTGATCTGCCTAAAGCGGTGGAGAACCGTTGCGGTTGCCGAGGGTCGGAATGCGGCCGGGGTCCACGCGCGCGGCGAAGGCCGTCGGCAGCGGCGAAGGCGCGCCCAAGGCTCCCGCCGCCACATGCTCGGCCAGCAGCGGCGCGGCGCAGAAGCCGCGTGACCCCAGGCCCGTCAGGATGTGCAGTCCGGGCGCGCCAGGAATGGCGCCGGCGAGAGGCAGGCGATCGGGCGTCGTCGCCCTGACCGCCGCCCTGCGCAAGGAGGGCAGCGCGTTGAGCCGCTCGGCCAGGCGAGGCAGACGGGCGCGCAGGGTCGTGCGATTGCGCTCGGAAGCCCCGTCGTTCGGCGAAGGGTCGATCACGCCCCGCTCGTGGGTGGCGCCGAACAGCAGCCCCTGCCCCGTGGGCGCCGCATAGCCGCCCCAGGCGGCGGCGGGGCCTCCGACGCCCTCAACCCAGTCCGCCTGCCCGGCCACGGGCGACAGGGGCAGGTCGGGGAGCAGGCTCCAGCCGCCCATGGCGCAGGCCAGCACCATGATCTCCGCTTCGGCCAGGATCTCGTCCTCGGCGCCCAAGGCTCGCCAGGCGCCGGCGGCGGCCTCGATGCGGGCGACCCGTCCAAGGGTGGGCTTCGGCAGCCAGGCGTCCAGCAGGGCGCGGGGCCGCGCCACCAGCGCCTCGGCCATCCACAGTCCGCCGACGTCGACGCGCTCGCCCGAGAGTCGGGAGGCCTCGGCGGACTCGACGCGGGACATCGCGCCCCCGGCCCAGATCGGCTGCGCGGCGATCTTGTCGAACCGGCCCGCGTCGCGCGGAGCGCCTTCGAGCTGGAGCACGCCTCGTGACAAGACGGCGTCCTCCACGCTCCCATAGAGCGCGCCGGCGCGAGCGAGCGCCTGGGCGAACAGGCCGGCGACGGCGTCGTCCCCGGCGTCCAGGCGCGGCGTGACCAGGGCGGCCGGGAAGCCCGATCCGCCGTCGCCGGCAGGCCCAGCCACGAGCACCTCCGGCTGAAGCCCCTCGGCCGCGAAGGCGCGCGCCAGCGAGGCGCCGGCTATGCCGCCGCCGATGACGGCGACGCGCGGCGACGGCGGCTCCGAAGCGACGCCCGGCAGCCGGGCCTCCAGGCGCTCGCGCTTTCGCCCGTGCCCCGGCCGTTTCTCCACCTCGTAGCCGCGCTCCGCCAAGCCTCGCCGCACGGCCCCCGCCACGGTGAAGGTGGCCAGGCGGCAGCCGGGGGCGGAGCGGGCGCGAACGCCGTCCAGCACCGCGTCCGACCACATGCCGGGGTTCACCGAGGGCGCGAAGCCGTCCAGGAACCAGGCGTCCGCCTGCCCCGACCAGGCTTCGAGCGCCCAGGCCGCGTCGCCGACGGCGAGGTCCAGCACGGCGTTCCAGGGCAGATCCAGGCGATGAAAGCCCGGCGCGGAGTCCGGCCAGCGGGAGAGCAGGGCGCTGGCCTCCTCGTCCAGCTCCGGCCAGGCGGAAAGGGCGCGCGCCGCCTCGTCGCGGCCGAGCGGGAAGGCCTCGACGGAAAAGATGTGCAGCCGCCCGCCGTCCGGGCGACATCGCCGCCACAGCTGGAGCAGGGCGACGATGTTCAGACCGGTGCCGAAGCCGAGTTCGCCCACGACGAAGCGACGGCGTCCGCGCCACGCGTCCGGCAGGCCGCAGCCCTGGAGGAACACCGCCCGGCTCTCGGCGAGCCCGTCTTCGCGTGAAAAATAGATGTCGCCGAAGCGCCCCGAACGCGGGCTGCCGTCTTCGGTCCAGATCAACCGGGGCGCGTCCTCAGCGGTCATGCCTGGGCCTAACTCAGCGTCCGAAAACAAGAAAGGGCCGCCCAAGGGCGACCCTTTCCCTCAGAGCCCGGGGGCCCTGATCCTCTTGGAAGAGGCGGTGCTCTTAGTGAGCGCCGTCCTTCTTCTCGCCGGCCATGGCGTCGGCGGCCGGAGCAGCCGGGGTCGTGGCGGTCGCGTCGGCGGCCGGGGTGGTCGCGGTCGCGGTAGCGGCCGGAGCAGCGGCTTCCGTGCCGGCGGCCGGAGCAGCCGTGGTGGCTTCAGCGGCGGCGCCTTCGGCGGCGGCGGTTTCTTCGGTCTTGGCTTCTTCGGCGGCCGGCTGGCAGGCGGCGACGGCGAAGGCGGCGGCGGCAGCGGCCGAAACGGCCAGCAGTTGACGGATGGTCATCTCGAGAGTCCTTCAGGAAGGTGCACGGGGGCATGAATCCCCGCAGCCCCGAGATAACGGAAACGTGAGCGCCTTGCCAAGCGAATTCTCACGCCGCTGTGATCAAAGACCGCGACGGCGTGAGAATCGTCTCCCCAGGCCTTACTGGGCCGGCGGGGTGGTCGTTCCGGTCGTGCCGCCGGTGGTCGAGCCGCTCATGGTGCCCGTGGCGGTGCCGGAGGTCGTCATATTGCCGCCGGTGGGCGGAGTGGTCGTGGTCCCCGTCGTGCCCGTGCCGGTCGTGCCGGTGGTGCTGGCGGAGCCGGTCGTGCCCATGGCGCCGCCGGTCGTGCCCGTGGCGCCCATGGAGCCGGTCGTGTCGGTCGCCGTGCCCGTGGTCGCGGTCGAGGTGTCGCCCGCGGCCATGGAGCCTTCTTCGGCGGCCTTGTCTTCGCCGCCGGAGCAGGCGGCCAGGGCCAGGGCGGCGGCGCCGGCCGCCAGGATCATCTGCATTTTCATCCGTTCGTTCCTCCGTCCGAGCGCGCGCCGGAATGGCTGATGACGCGTTCGTGACCGCCTGAGAACACGCGTGATCAGCGCGTGTTCCCATGCGTTGAGAGCCCGGCGTCAGATGTGATCAGCGGCCGGCGTCGGAGCCGGTCGCCGTTTCCTTGGCCGGGACCGCGCCGGAGGTGTGGATCTCGACCTGGTTGGACCCGACCGGCTGTTGCTGCTGCGGCGGGTTCGGAGCCGGCGCGGCGCCCGGCTGGGTCAGCGTTCCGGCGTCGGGGAAGGTCTCGGCGGTCTTCTCCTCCTCGGGAGGATTGCAGGCGGCGAGCGCGCCGGCGCCGGCGAGAGACAGGGCGAGCATCAAGGGGCGAAGGCGCATGGGGTCCTCTCCGATCCAGGTCAGGAGGATGAACCGGCTTGGCCGTATCCGGTTCCGGGCGGTCAGGCCTCGGCCGGCGCCGCCGACAGGCTCTCCTCCATCTCGGCGAAGGAGGGCTGGATGCCGGAGGGGATGTCGCCCCGGCCGATCTCCACCGAGATCTGGGCGGCGTTGCCGTGCAGGTGGGCCACGAGCACCGACTGGATGATCTTGTAGAAGGCGCCGTCGCTGTCGACGATCTCCTTCAGGCGCGCGGCCATGGGTCCGACCAGGCCATAGGCCAGGAACACGCCGAGGAAGGTGCCGACCAGGGCGCCCCCGATCATGCCGCCCAGCACCTCCGGCGGCTCGGTGATCGAGCCCATGGTCTTGATGACCCCCAGCACGGCCGCGACGATGCCCAGCGCCGGCAGGCCGTCGGCCATGGTCTGGAGCGCGTGAGCGCCGGCCAACCCCTCGTGATGGTGCTTCTCCAGCTGCTTCTCCATGGCGTCCTCGATCTGATGCGGGTCCTCGAGGTTCATGGTCATCATCCGCAGGGTGTCGCAGATGAAGTCGGTGGCGAAGTGATCCTTCAGCACCTTGGGGTACTTCTGGAAGATGGTGCTCTCGGCGGGCTTCTCGATGTGGCTCTCGAGCGCGATCACGCCTTTGGACTTCATCGTCTTGGTCAGCTGGAACAGCAGCGACAGCAGGTCCTTGTAGTCCTGCTTCTTCCACTTGTTGCCGGCGAAGACCTTGCCGAAGCCGCCCAGCGTCGCCTTGATGGTCCCGGCCGAGTTGCCGATCAGGAAGGCGGCTACGCCGGCGCCCAGGATGGCCATCAGCTCATAGGGCAGGGAGTGGAGGATGACCTCCATCTTGCCGCCGGCCAGGATGTAGCTGCCGAACACCATGGCGAAGAGCAGCACGATGCCGATGATCTGGAACATGACGGCCTGAAAGTCTGGGCGACGCCCCTGGAAAGAGGCGCCGACCATGGCCGTTAATCATTAAGGGGCGGTTGCGAGCCGCCGCTGTCGTCAGTGCGCGGCCGCCTTGCTGCCTCCGGCCATGCCCATGAAGAGGCTCTTCAGCAGGAAGAAGACGGCGATCACGATCAGATAGCCGAGGAAGAGGGCCAGCGCCGTCAGCCAGAAGGACAGGCTCAGCAGGTCCGGCAGCAGAAAGGCCGCGCCGTCCAGCACCGGCAGCAGGGCGGTGAGCAGAAGATGAATCAGGGCGGCGGCGGCGGCCATGGGCAACAGGCGCTTCCACGAGGCCATCATGAAGGCCGCGACCGCGGCGATGATCAGGCCCATGATCTGGTTCACGCCGTCGAACCCCTGATCCGCCAGGCCGAACAGGCCACGCAGGATTTCCACGAACTGACTGGTCGCCGCTTCCATTCATCCCTCCATCTCAGGCCAAGCGTGGCCGTATCGGAAGGTTAACGCCGGTCTGCGGAAATGGCTCCGCTTCAGCGGCCGGTGGAGCCGAAGCCCCCCGCTCCCCGGTCGGTCTCGTCCAGGGCCTCGACCTCCGCCCAGACCGCGCGGGCGTGGGCGGCGATCACCAACTGGGCGATCCGTTCGCCGCGCCGGACGATGAAGGTCCCCTGGCCCAGGTTGGCGAGGATCACCCCCACTTCGCCGCGATAGTCGCTGTCCACCGTGCCGGGGCTGTTCAGACAGGTGATCCCGTGCTTCAGCGCCAGCCCGGAGCGGGGGCGCACCTGCGCCTCGTAGCCTGGCTCCAGCGCGATCCTCAGGCCGGTGGGCACTAGGGCGCGCGCGCCCGGATGCAGCGTCAGCGGCTGTTCTTCCGGCACCGCCGCGCGGAGGTCCATGCCGGCCGATCCCGCCGTCTCGTAGGCCGGCAGGGGCAGGCCCTCGGCGTGCGGCAGGCGCTGGATGCGGACGAGGGTCACGGACGCTCCTGGAGGTGCTCGGCGATGCGATCGACCAGGCGGCGGGCGATCTCGGTCTTCGACTGGCGCCGCCAGGTCTCGGCGCCGCCTTGGGTGAACAGGGTCGCGGCGTTGCCGTCCGAGCCGAAGACGTCGGACGAGACGTCATTGGCGACGATCCAGTCGCAGCCCTTGCGCGACAGCTTGGCGTGGGCGTTGGCCTCCAGATCGGCCGTCTCGGCCGCAAAGCCGATCACCAGCCGCGGCCGTCGCGGGCCAGGCCGCGAGACGCCTGCCAGGATGTCCGGGTTCTCGATCAGGGCGAGGGATGGGGGGCCGCCCGGCGCCTTCTTGATCTTGCCGGACGCGACCGCGTCCACGCGCCAGTCGGCCACGGCCGCGCTCATCACCGCGATGTCCGCCGGAAGCGCCGCCTCCACCGCCGCCTGCATCTGAACCGCCGTCTCCACGTCGAGGCGACGGACGCCGGGCGGGGTCGGCAGCGCCACCGGGCCGGCGACCAGGGTGACGGCCGCGCCCGCCTGCGCCAGGGCCTCGGCGATGGCGAAGCCCTGCTTGCCGCTGGAGCGATTGGTCAGCCCGCGAACCGGATCGATGGGCTCGAAGGTCGGCCCGGCCGTCACCACCGCCGTGCGGCCGTGCAGCGGGCGCGGCGCGGCGAGCAGACGCTCGATGGCTCCAAGAATGGCGGCGGGCTCGGCCATGCGTCCGGGTCCGTATTCGCCGCAGGCCATCTCGCCGTCGTCGGGACCCACGACCTCCGCCGCGTGGAAGCCGGGGAAGCCGTTCAGGCGCGCCATGTTGGCCTGGACCGCGGGGTGCTCCCACATCCGCACGTTCATGGCGGGCGCCCACAGGACCCGCTTGTCCGTGGCGAGGAGGGTGGTGGAGGCGAGGTCGTCCGCCTGGCCGTTGGCCGCTTTGGCGATCAGGCCGGCGGTGGCTGGCGCGACCACCACCAGATCGGCCCAGCGGCTGAGCTCGATATGGCCCATGGCCGTCTCTTCGTCGGGCTGGAACAGCGAGGACCGCACCGGATGGCCGGTCAGGGCCGCCAGCGATAGGGGGGTGACGAACTCGGCGCCCGAGGCGGTGAGAACGGCGCGCGTCTCCCCGCCCGCCTTGGCGATGAGCCGCACCAGTTCCAGCGCCTTGTAGGCGGCGACGCCGCCGCCGACGATGAGCAGGATCTTGCGGCCTTGGAGCGTCGCCATGCGCCCCTCTAGCCGAGCGGAGCGGCCGGCGCAAAAAAGAACATTGTGTGAATGAACGCTGTGTGCTTAAGCTTCGCCAGCGGGTTCAAGAGGAGGGTTTCATGCGTGAATTGATGGTGTGCGCCGCCCTGGTCGCGGGTCTGGCGGCTTGCGACAGCGGCGGCTCGGCGGTCGAGACGCGGGCGCGCGGCGCGGCCCAGGCCGCGGAAACGGTGCTGACCTCGGCGCCGATCGATGCGGTGGAGGCGCGAGCGGACGAGGGCGCGACCGAGGCCAAGCCCGTGGTCACGGCCAATCGGCGTGAAACCGCGGACGCCAAGGTGCAGCGGCTGTTCGAGCGCAACGGCAAGGATTTCGGCGCCCGCTCCGCCGAGGATTATCTCGCTCGACTGACGGCCTTCACCAGCCGCCCGCCGTCCGGCGCGGAGCAGGTGAAAAGGCCGAACGGCGACACCCTGATCTATCAGGCGTCGACCAACACCTTCGCGGTCGTGGCGCGAGACGGGACGCCCCGCACCATGTTCAAGCCGCGCGACGGGGCGGCCTACTGGGCCGAGCAGAAGGAGCGGGCCCCCACCTTCGGCCAGCGGCGCAAGCGCGCGGAGGACTGAGGCGGGATCAGTCCTCGGCCTCTCCGTCCTCGCCCGCGAGGGCGCGGATCACCTCCAGGGCCAGCTTCTGCCGGGCGACCGGCAGCTGCGGCAGGAGGCGGGCGGCCTCTATAGTGTGGCGGGTGGCGGGAAAGTCGTGCTGAAAGGCCGCCCCCTCCTCCGCCACCCCGGGCTGGGCGTCCCCCAGGCCCTCGAAGAAGTAGCCGATATCGACCTTGAAGAAGCGGGCGATGTCCCAGAGCTTGGAGGCCGAGATGCGGTTGGCGCCCTTCTCGTACTTCTGGATCTGCTGAAAGGTCAGGCCGAGCGCGCGGCCGAGATCGCTCTGGTTGAAGCCGAGGCTGAGGCGTTTCTCGCAGACGCGCCGCCCGACGTGGCGATCGACGGGATGCGGCCCGTCCGGTCCATTGCCCCTGGCCATTCTTCTTCCAACGCCTCGCTTGCTTGCGGCTGAGCCGTGCATCGCCCGAACCACGGCGCCTGTCACGCCGAAACTGTTCCGGAAGCTGAAAACATCCGTCCGAACAGAGCTCTCGCGCCTCAGCCGGCGGTGCGGCCGCGCAGCCTGATCAGCCGCACAGCCCCGGGAACGAGGCCGAGCAGGACCATGAGGGCGAACAGGAGGTCGCCCGTGCGGCCGTGGAGGGTGGGCTCCGTCGGGCGGGGGAGACGGGCGTCGATCACGCCGCTCTCGCCCGGTTCCAGTCGCTGGCCCGGGACCACGCGACCCCAGGGGTCGATCATCGCCGATACCCCGGTGGGCGTGGCGCGGGCGACGGGAAGGCCCGTCTCGATGGCGCGATAGCTGGCGAGATTGAGGTGCTGGAGAGGGCCGGAGGTCCGGCCGAACCAGGCGTCGTTGGATACATTGGCGATCCAGGCGGGCCGAGCCGCGCCGCCGGGCGTGAAGCCGGGATAGAGGCTTTCATAGCAGATCAGGGGCTGGACCGTCGGCGCTCCGGGCAGCGCCAGCGGCGCAGGTCTGGGCCCGGGGCTGAAATCCTCCGGCACGTGGACGAGGCTGCGCAGACCGGTGGCGCTCATCAGATCGCCGAGCGGCAGGAACTCGCCGAACGGCACCAGCCGGTGCTTGTCATAGACGCCCGCCACCCGAAGGCCCGCGTCCCCGACATCCTCCAGCGCGAACAGGGTGTTGTGCCAGCGCGCGCCGCTGGCTCGGCTGGGGTCCGGCGCGCCTCGGCTCAATCCGGCCAGCAGGATCTGCCCGGGCTGCACCGCGCGCGAGATGGCCTGCCCCTCGGGTCGGCCGGCGGCGAAGATCTCGTTGAAGGTGGCGGGCAGCGCCCCTTCGGGCCAGATCACCACATCCGGCGTCAGCGCTCCCGGGCGGGCCGTCAGGTTCACATAGCGGTCGACGATGCCCTGAAACGCTTCGGGCGACCATTTGGACTGCTGGTCGACGTCGGCCTGGACCAGGCGCACGACCGTATCGGTGTAGGCGATCCGCGCCCCGTTCAGGCGCACCGCCCCGCCCACGAGCACCGCGCCCAGCACCAGCACGCCGGCGGCGGCGGCTCCGGCCCTCGCCTTTCGCGAGCCGGCGCCGAACAGCGGCCCCAGGGCGGCCGCGCAGGCCACGGTGACGAAGCTGAGCCCATAGACCCCGGCGATCGCGGCGAACTGTGAAGCCGCCGAGCCGGCGCGCCAGCTGGCGCCCGCCGGGTTCCACGGAAACCCCGTCAGCACATGGCCGCGCAACCACTCGAGCAGGCAGAAGGCGGCGGCGAAGGTCAGCACCCGGAGCACGCCCGGCCAGGCCAGCTTGCGATAGAGCACGGCCGCCGCGCCCCAGAACATCGCGAGGCCCGCCGGCAGCAGGCTGGCGGCGAAAGGCGCCATCCAGGCCTGGGCCGGGTTGACCAGAAAGGCCTCCGCGACCCACCAGCAGCTGACGAAGAAATAGCCGAAGCCGGCCAGCCAGCCCTTCGCAAAGGCCCCGCGCCCTCGCGGCGAGCGCTCGGACAGGAGCATGAGGAGCGGATAGCCGAGCAGTCCAGGCAGGAACCCGAAGGGAGGGTGCGCCAGGGCCGCGCCCACGCCGGCCAGCAGGGCGAGCGCCATGCGGACCAGGCGGGCCCATCGGGGTCCCCGCGAGAACAGGGGGTCGAGCGGGTCGGGCGAAGCGTCAGCCGGCGTCATGGTCGTCCCGATACGGGTCCGGAACCCCCAGCGATGCAAGGATCGTGCGCTCCTCGGCCTCCATAGCCTCCGCCTCGGCGTCGTTCTCGTGGTCCCGGCCGAGCAGGTGGAGCGCCCCGTGGACCGCCAGATGCGTCAGGTGATGCGCCAGCGGCTTGCCCTGGGCTTCGGCCTCGGCCCGGCAGACGCCGAAGGCCAGCACCAGATCGCCCAGGTGCGGCCGCGCGCTTTCGGGCGCGGGAAAGGACAGCACGTTGGTCGGCCGGTCCTTCGCCCGAAAGCGGCTGTTCAGGTGCTGAACCGTCCGATCGTCCGCGAGCAGGACCACGAGGCCGGCGTCCTCGGCCGTTCCGGCGCGCAGCGCCGCCTCGACGGCGCGGCGGACCTGGGCCTCGGCGTCAGGCAGGGCCTCGGTCCAGGCCTCCGCCTCGATCTCCACCTCGATCATGCGGCGTCCGGATCTTCCAGATCGGCCGCCGGGCGGCGCGCCGAGGCGTCCGCGTCGTAGGCGCGCACGATGCGCTCCACCATGGCGTGGCGAACCACGTCCTGGGCCTGGAACTTCAGCACGCCGACGCCCTGCACCGTCTCCAGGATGCGCAAGGCGTGCGGCAGGCCCGAGTCGCGCGGGTTCAAGAGGTCGATCTGGCTGGGGTCGCCGGTCACCACCATGCGCGCGCCTTCGCCGAGCCGCGTCAGCACCATCTTCATCTGCAGGCGCGAGGTGTTCTGCGCCTCGTCCACGATGATGAAGGCGTGGGCCAGGGTGCGGCCGCGCATGAAGGCGATGGGGGCCGCCTCGATCTCCCCCTTGTCGCGGCGACGGCGCACGTCGTCCGGTCCGAGGATGTCGTTCAGCGCCTCCCAGATGGGAGCCAGATAGGGATCGACCTTCTCGTTCAGGTCGCCGGGCAGGAAGCCCAGTTTCTCGCCCGCTTCCACCGCTGGCCGGGTGATCACCAGCCGGTCGACCTGTCCCCGCCGCAGCAGGGAGGCGCCGTAGGCGGCGGCCAGGAAGGTCTTTCCCGTGCCCGCCGGGCCGACGCCAAAGGTCAGCTCGCAGCGGCCGAGCATCTCCAGATAGTTGGCCTGGGCCGAGGTCTTGGGGACGATGGCGCCGCGCCGCCCGACCGGCAGGGCCATCGCCTCCGCCCGTCCGGGTCCTGACTTGGGCGGGCCGCCCCCGCCCATGGCCGCGCCAATGGCGGCGCGCACATCGGCCTCGGTGATCTCCGCGCCCTGTTCGGCCCGGTCCGCCAGCGTCTGGATCACCCGCTTGGCCTGCGCCCGGTCCTTGGCCGACCCGTTCACGGAGGCGCCGCCTCCTGGTGTCTCCACCAGAACCTTGAAGGCGTCCTCGATCAGGGCCAGGTGGCGGCTGTTCGGGCCGATCACGCCGTGCAGGGCGCGGTCCGACAGGGACAGGAATTCGCTTTCTCGCGCCATCAGGCCGCCTTCGCTTCGGCCAGGAGGCGGCCGGTGAGGCTGTTCTGCTGGCCCCGGATGATCTCGACCGGCACGATCCGGCCGATGAGTTGGTCGGCGTCCTCCACGTGCACTGATTGGAGGTAGGGCGACCGGCCGATGGCCTGGCGTCCGTGGCGACCCTTCTTCTCGAACAACACGGGCAGGACCTTGCCCGCCTGGCTCGCATTGAAGGCGACCTGCTGCTCCAGCAGCAGGGCCTGCAGTCGGTGCAGCCGCTCGCGCGCGACCTCGGGTTCGACCTGCGCGGCCATGGTGGCCGCCGGCGTGCCGGGCCGCGGCGAATAGATGAAGGAGAAGGCCGAGGCGTAGTTCACCCGACGCACAAGATCGAGCGTGTCCTCAAAGTCCCGCTCCGTCTCGCCGGGGAAGCCGACGATGAAGTCCCCGCTCATGGCCATGTCCGGCCGCGCGGCGCGGATGCGGTCGATCAGCTCCAGATACCCGGCCCGACCGTGCTTGCGGTTCATCAGCCGCAGGATGCGGTCCGAACCCGACTGCACCGGCAGGTGGAGATAGGGCATCAGCTGCGGCAGTTCGGCGTGGGCGGCGATCAGCTCCCCGCTCATGTCGTTCGGATGGCTGGTCGTATAGCGGATGCGGTCCAGACCGGGGATATCGGCCAGGGCCCGCGCCAACCGGGCGAGCGTCCAGACGGCGCCGTCGGGTCCCTCGCCGTCGTAGGCGTTGACGTTCTGGCCCAGCAGGGTGACCTCGCGAACGCCCTGATCGGCCAGGCGCCGGGCCTCGTTCAGAACGGCCGCGACCGGCCGGCTCCACTCCGCGCCCCGGGTGTAGGGCACCACGCAGAAGGTGCAGAACTTGTCGCAGCCCTCCTGCACGGTCAGGAAGGCGGTGGGACCGTTCACGCCCCGCGTCTCGGGAAGGGCGTCGAACTTGGCGTCGGGCGCGAAGTCCGCGCCGATCCGTTCCCCCCGCGCCCGCGCGGTGCGCGTCAGAAGCTCCGGCAGCTGATGATAGGCCTGAGGCCCGACCACCAGGTCCACGGCCGGCTGGCGGCGCATGATCTCCTCGCCCTCCGCCTGGGCGACGCAGCCGGCGACCGCGATGGTCAGGCCGCCCGCCTTCTCCTCCTTCAGCATCCGCAGCTTGCCGAGTTCGGAATAGACCTTTTCGGCCGCCTTCTCGCGGATGTGGCAGGTGTTGAGGATGACGAAGTCGGCGTCCTCGACCGTGTCGGTCGGCGCATAGCCGAGCGGGCGCAGGACATCGGCCATGCGCTCGGAGTCATAGACGTTCATCTGACAGCCGTAGGTCTTGATGAACAGGCGCTTCTCGGGCGCGCGTTCAGCTCCCGCCGCCGGCTGGACGAGGGTCTCGGTCATTCAGCGGCTTATGATCGCCCAAGGCGGCGGGGGCAAGGCGGCGAACCGGTCAGGCGTCCTGCCGCGCCGCGTGCCGCTTGTAGACCAGGCCCTCGCGCGCCTCGGGCGAGGCGCCGTCGACCGGCTTGCCGTACAGCTCGAGCTTGTGTCCGATCAGCTCGAAGCCGAGGCGGGCGGCGATCTCGTTCTTCAGCCGCTCGATCTCGGGGTCGTAGAACTCGATCACCTCGCCCGTGCGGGTGTCGATCAGGTGGTCGTGGTGGTCGTCGCCCGCCTCCTCATAGCGGCTGCGGCCGTCGCCGAAGTCGTGCTTCTCGACCACGCCCGCCTCTTCGAACAGGCGCACGGTGCGATAGACGGTGGCGATGGAGATGTGCGGATCGATGGCGGAGGCCCGGCGGTACAGCTCCTCCACGTCCGGATGGTCGTCGGCGGAGGACAGTACGCGCGCGATCACGCGCCGCTGCTCGGTCATGCGCATGCCGCGCTCGGCGCAGAGCTTCTCGATCCGGTCCATGGGCGGGCAAGATAGGGCCGAGCGCCGCGCTAGGGAAGCGGCCGGGCGAGCACCAGGGCGGCGACCGCGCCCTCGGGGCGTGCATAGTAGCCGGCGCGGCGGCCGATCCGGCTGAAGCCGGCCCTCGCGTAGAGGGCTTGGGCGGGGTGGTTGTCCTCCGCCACCTCCAGGAACAGCCGCTCGGCGCCGGTCAGGCGGGCGAGTTCCGCCGCCTTCTGCACCAGGCGAGTCGCGACGCCCCGGCGACGGGCGTGGGGGCGGACCGCCAGGGTGAGCACCTCCGCCTCGTCCAACACGGTGCGGATCACGATGAAGCCGTCCGGCTCCGACAGGACGGCCACGCCCGGCTGCGCCAGCAGTTGCGCAAGGGTTTCGGCGCTCCAGGGGTCAGGAAAAGCACCGGCGTGGATGGCCGCCAGATGCTCCGGATCGGCGCTCACGCGCGCCCGGGGCGCGGCTGGCCCGGCAGGCGGCTGGGCGGCGTGGCGTCAGGCGCCCGCAGATACAGCGGCCGCGCGAGGCTGAGGCTCGGCTCGGCGGCGGCGGCCAATCGGGCGATGGCGTCGGCCGCCGGACCCTCCAGGGGATGCAGCCGCTCCGGCGGCGCGGTTTCCGCGAACAGAGCGGCGCCTGACCCGACCAGCCGGACGCCCGAGCCGAGCGCGGACAGCCGGGTCCGGGCCTCCTCCAGCCCCAGAGCCTCGGCCGGGCCGAGCGGAAGGCCGTCCTGGAAGAAGCGGGCGTAGACCTGGCCGCGCCGAGCGTCGATCAGGGCGGCGACCTTCGGAGCGTCCGTCGAGGCCGCGAGGGCGTCGAGCGTCGTCACGCCCACCACGGTCAGGTCGCGCGCCGCGCCCACGCCCAAGGCGAAAGCCAGCCCCACCCGCAATCCGGTGAAGGAGCCGGGCCCCACGGTCACGCCGACGCGCTCCAATCTCTCGAAGCCTCCCGTCGCCGCCACGACGTCGCGGACCAGTCCGGGCGCCCGTTCCTGGTGCCCCTTGGCCATGGGCTCGGAACGGACGGCGAGCGCCCGCTCGTTCTCGAACACCCCGGCGGTGCACAGCCCCAGCGCCGTGTCGATGACCAGCAGGCGCACCCGCTCAGATCACCTGTTCCACCGAGGTTACCTCGGGAACGTAGTGGCGCATCATCTGCTCGACGCCCGCCTTCAGGGTGGCGGAGGACGACGGGCAGCCGGCGCACGCGCCGCGCATGCGGAGGGACAGCACGCCCGTCTCCTCGTCGAAGGCGTGGAACAGGATGTCGCCGCCGTCCTGGGCGACCGCCGGGCGGATGCGGCTGTCCAGCAGCTGCTTGATCTCGGCGACGATCTCGTTGTCCTCGCCGGCCTCCTCGGCGTCGTCGGCGTCGAGCACCGCCGGGCGTCCCGAGGCGAAATGGTCCATAAGCGCGGTCAGCACCGGCACCTTGATCTGCGACCAGTCGGGCCCGTCGGGCGCGCGTGTCACCGCCACATAGTCGGAACCCAGAAAGACGCCGTCGACGCCTTCGAGCTCGAACAGGGCCTCGGCCAGCGGGGAGGCGGCCGCCTCGTCGATCGCGCGAAACTCGTGCGGCCGTCCGGGCGAAACCTCGCGCCCGGGCAGGAACTTGAGCACGTTGGGATTGGGCGTGGGCTCGGTCTGGATGAACATGGGCGGGATGTGCGCTCAGGCGCGAGACCGCGCAAGGGCGGCGGATCGGCTCAGGCCAGGTCCTCGATGTCCGCCTCGGTCAGCTCGCCCGGCACGATGGTGACGGGCAACTTGCGGCCGGTCAGGGCGGCGCCCTGCTTCAGCACGGCGGTGACCAGCGGCCCCGGCCCCCGCGCCCCGCCGCCGGCCGCCAGCACCAGGATCTTGATCTCCGGATCGGCGCCGACGACCTTGCGGATCGCGCCGGGCGCCTCGCCGAACTCGATCAGCAGCTCGGGCACGGCGCCGGAGCGCGCCTCGGCCTCGGCGGCGCGGCGGGCCAGCATCTGCTCGGCCTCCTGGCGCAGTTCGCGCTCGATGTCGTCGCGCACGCCCGACCACTGCATGTCCGAGCCGCGCGGGATGACGCGCAGCAAGGCCACCCGGCCCCCGGTGGAGCGGGCCCGACGGCTGGCGTAGCGGAGCGCCGCGTCCATCTCCGGGCTGTCGTCGACGACGACCAGGAATTTGCGCGGCATGGCCCCTCCTCCCTCTGGCGCGGCTCAGGCCGCGGCCTGGGCGATCTCGCGGATGGTGGCGTTGGCGATGGTCAGCTTGGCGAAGGTCCAGCCGGAGCCGGAGTTCTCGATCTCGTCGACCGAGGTCCTCACGCCCTCCACCACCTGCTGTCGCGGCCCGATCCAGGCGTCCACAGCGGTCTCCGCCGCCTGCTCCGACCCGCCTACCGACATGGTGTTCCCCTTCGCCACGGCTCGGGTCAGGACGACCTGCTCGGCCATCATCTCCTGGATCAGGCGGCGAACGGCCAGGCGGTCCCAGTGATCGAGCGAGGGGATGCGGCTGGCCGCCGCCCTCAACCGGTCGAAGTCGAAGGCCGCGCCCACCTGGTGGTAGAGGCGGGCCATCTCCGGCGCGCCCCAGCCCGCCTCGCGCGCCAGGTCGCCGATGTCGGCGGCGGCGACCAGCGGACGCAGCAGCCCGATCTCCACCGCCAGCTGCGGCGGAGCGCCCAGGGACTGGAAGCGGTCGACGCGGGCGGCGAGCTCGCCCTGCTCGAAGCGCGACAGCACGTCGCCTCCGGCCTGGCGCAGCGCGTCCGCGGCCGGACGATACAGCTTGATCAGGGACTCCACCGAGGTCCCGGCCCGGCCCGCGCGACGCGCCAGCCAGAAGGTCTGACGCCGCAGCACGGTGGCGATCTCGGTGTAGAGCGCCGTCTGGGCGTCGGCGGAAATCCTGCCGTCCAGCGCCGAAACCGCATCCCAGGCCTCGTCGAGGCGGAACACGCGTCGCGCCGCCTCGAAGGCGACCACCAGGGCGGTGGTGTCGCACTCCGCCGAGGCCCGCAGGCGCTCGGGGAAGGTCGGCCCCGCCATGTTGACGATCTCGTTGGCCATGACGGTCGAGACGATCTCGCGCCGCAGCCGGTGGCGCTGCATCTCCGCCTCGAACCGCGCCAGGGGCGCGGGGAAGTAGCGGCGCAGGGTCTCCTCGAAGAAGGGGTCCTCCGGCGCCTTGGACGCCACGATGTCGGCGAACAGCTCCAGCTTAGAATAGGCGGTGATCACCGCGAGCTCCGGCCGCGACAGGGGAACGCCGGCGGACTTCATCTCGGCCAGGCGCCCGTCGTCGGGCAGCCCCTCGACCTTGCGGTCGAGCTTCCCGCGCTGCGACAGGCTCTGCATGAAGCGCTGCTGGGCGTCGAGGGCGCCGACGCCCTCCGCCTGCTGAAGCGTCAGGGCGAGCGTCTGGTCGTAGTTGTGGGCCAGGACCTTGCCGGCCACCTCATCGGTCATGGAGGCGAGGAGGGCGTTCCTGTCCTCGGCCTTCAGGCTGCCCGAGGCGATGGCGGCGCCGGTCAGGATCTTGATGTTCACCTCGTGGTCGGAGGAGTCGACACCCGCGGAGTTGTCGATGGCGTCCGTGTTGATGCGGCCGCCGTTGCGGGCGAAGGCGATGCGGCCGGCCTGGGTGAGGCCCAGGTTGGCGCCCTCGCCCACCACCTTGACCCGCAGCTCGCCGGCGTCGACCCGGATCAGGTCGTTGGCCTTGTCGCCCACCTGGGCGTCGGTTTCGTGCGGCGCCTTCACATAGGTGCCGATGCCGCCGAGGTAGAGCAGTTCGGCGGGCGCCCGCAGGATGGCCTTCATCAGCGAGGCGGGATCGAGTTCGTCGGCCTGGATATCCAGCACAGCCTTGATCTGGGGCGTCAGGGGGATCGACTTGGCCGAGCGCGGAAAAACGCCGCCGCCCTCCGAGATCTTCGACGCGTCGTAGTCCTGCCAGGAGGAGCGCGGCAGTTCGAACATGCGCTTGCGCTCGGCCCAGCTGGCGGCCGGATCAGGGTTGGGGTCGATGAAGATGTCCCGATGGTCGAAGGCGGCGACCAGGCGAATGGCCTGGCTCAGCAGCATGCCGTTGCCGAACACGTCGCCGGACATGTCGCCCACGCCCACCACGGTGAAGGGCTCGGACTGGATGTCCTTGCCCATCTCGCGGAAGTGGCGCTTGACCGCCTCCCAGGCGCCCCGGGCCGTGATGCCCATGACCTTGTGGTCGTAGCCGGCCGAACCGCCGGAGGCGAAGGCGTCGTCCAGCCAGAAGCCGTAATCCCCGGACACGCCGTTGGCGATGTCCGAGAAGGTGGCCGTCCCCTTGTCGGCGGCGACCACCAGGTAGGGGTCGTCACCCTCGTGAGCGACCACCAGCGGCGGGCGCGCCACCGCGCCGTTGGCGCCGATGTTGTCGGTGAGGTCCAGCAGGCCCGACAGGAAGGTCTTGTAGGCGCGGATGGCCTCGGCCTGGATCGCCTCGCGGTCGCCGCCGCGCGGCAGCTGCTTCGGATAGAAGCCGCCCTTGGAGCCGACCGGCACGATGACGGCGTTCTTGACCTGCTGGGCCTTCACCAGTCCCAGCACCTCGGTGCGGAAGTCGTCGCGCCGGTCCGACCAGCGCAGGCCTCCCCGCGCCACCGGCCCGAAGCGCAGGTGCACGCCTTCCACGTAGGGCGCCCAGACGAAGATCTCGCGATAGGGCTTCGGCAGGGGCAGTTCCTCGATCTCGCGCGAAGCGATCTTGATCGAGATGTAGGGCTTCGGCTGCCCGTCCGGCCCCATCTGGAAATAGTTGGTGCGCTTGATCGCGCCGACCAGACCGACTAGGCGGCGGAGCGCGCGGTCATGATCCAGGCTCTTCACGGCCTGGAGGTTCTGTTCCAGCTCCTGGCTCAACTGGCCGATCGCGGCCTCGCGGTCGCCGGCGAAGGCCGGGTCGAACTTGGTGAGGAACAGCTGCAGCACGCCCCGCGCGACCTGAGGGTATTCCCGCAGCGCCTCCTCCTGCACCGCCTGAGACGGGTCGAGTCCCGTCTGCTGGCGATAGCGGGCGAGGGTGCGGATCAGCGCGGCCTCGCGCCAGCCGACGCCCAGCTCCAGCACCAGGCGGTTGAATCCGTCGGACTCGGTGCGGCCCTGCCAGACCGCCTTGAACGCCTCCTCGAACGGGGCCTTCACGGCGGCGAAGGACAGGCCGGCGCCGCGCGGGTCCTCCATCAGGAACTCGTGGACCTGGATGGGAGCCTCGCCCGTCGGCTGAATGGCGTGGTCCCACTCCTCGATCGTCTTCAGCCCCATGTCCGCGAGGATGGGCAGCACGTCCGAGAGGGCGACGGCTGATCCGCGATGGTAGAGTTTGAACCGGAGCTGAAGCGGGGTGTCGTCCGCTCGCCGCAACGCGCGCACGGCCACGGCGGCCGCGTCGCCGGCCTCTTCCCCGGTCGCCAGCTGATCGAACTGCTTGAGGTCCTCCACGGCTTCGGTCGCCGAGTAGCGGTCGCGATAGCCGACGCCGAACGCCTCGGCCCATTTGGCCGACAGGGGGCCCACGGCGACCTCGTCGACCTCGCCGGAGCGCAGCGCGCTCTCGAACCGGTCGACCCAGCCGCGGCCGGCCTCGGCCAGCTCCGCCTCGAGCCTCCCCTGGTCGGGCACGGGATGCTCGCCGGGCGTCACGCCGATGATGTAGTGGATGCGGACCAGGGGCGCGTCCGACAGCTGGGGATACCAGGCCGAGACGCGGCCGCCGTAGGCCTGGGCCAGCATGCGGCCGAACTTCTCCCGCAGCGCCGCCTCGTAGCGTTCGCGCGGGATGAAGGCGAGCACCGAGACGAAGCGGTCGAACGGGTCCTGGCGCGTGAAGATGCGGATGCGCGGCCGGTCGTAGAGATGGAGGATGCCGAGGGCGGTGGCGAGGAGCTCGTCTTCCGAGATCTGGAAGAGCTCGTCGCGCGGATAGTTCTCCAGGATGTTCTTCAGCCGTTTGTAGTTGTGGCTGCCCTGGACCTTGCCGGCGCGGGCCAGGGCGTTGGCCACCTTGCGGCGCACGAGGGGAACGTCGCCTGCGGACCGGTCATAGGCTTCGGCCGTGAACAGGCCGACGAAGCGCGTCTCGCCCGAAGGCCGGCCGTCCGCGCCGAACCGCTTGACCCCGACATAGTCCATATAGGCGCGGCGATGGACGCGGCTGCGGGCGTTGGCCTTGGCCACGGTGACCGGCTCGGACAGGTCCAGCTGCCGCTTCTGAGCGCGGGTCAGCACGGCCGGCTCGTTGGCGCGGCGCAGCACGGTGCGGTCGGGATCGCGCAGCACGCCGAGCCCGGCGCCCGACTGCGTCAGCGGGGCCTCGGCCTCATAGCCGCCGTCCGCCGTGCGCGGATAGTCGTAGTCGCGCGCGCCCAGGAAGACGAAATGGTTGTCGCTGAGCCACTGAAGGAAGGCGACCGTCTCCGCCGCCGCTTCCGGAGAGCAGCCCACGGGATTGCTCTTCAGATGTCCGATGGAGCGCTCCATCAGGGCGGCCATGGCGGCGTGGTCGTTCACCGCGGCGTGCACGTCCGAGAGGGCGGCGGACAGGGCCTCGCCCAGCTGGTCGCGCCGCTCCTGGCTCAACGGATCGACGACCACGATGATCATGGACTCGCGGCAGGCGCGGCCGCCTCGGCCCACCTCCACGATCGGGTGGAACATGGCCCGCACGGTGACGCCGCCGTCCGCCAGTTCGCCCATCACCGAGTCGACCAGGAAGGGGGCGTCGTCCTGGACGATGCGCACCACGTCGTAGCCGGTGGCGCGGCCGCCGTGACCATGCAGGGGCCCCACGGTGATGCGCGGCGGCTCGCCCTGGACGCGCCCCTCGGCCGAGGTCCAGGCGTCCGCCAGAAGCAGGGCGAAGTCCTGGCCGTCCAGCTCCGGCGTCTCGTCGGCCACATAGTCCTCCAGCGCCTGCTGGAGATAGAGCTGTTCCTGCGGGTCGGGTCCCGCCCTGCCCAGGCCCTGCGCGAACGCCCGTCCCAGCGCCTCCAGGGTGATCGCCTGAGGGGTCGGGGTCGCGGCTTCGGCGGACATGGCCAGTGGGTTCCTGTCAGCGCGGCCGGCGGGCCGCTGTCGGCGCCCGATGACTAGGCCAGCCTGACCTTTTCTAAAAGGCTGGAAACAGGAAAAAGCCGGGCTCCCGGAGAGGCGCCCGGCTCAACCCGTCCCTCAAGGGATCAGAAACGCCAGTTCATGCCGATGCGCAGGCTGTTCAGCGTCAGGTCGTCGGACGAGCGGCGGATGTCCGTGCCGGTCGTGTTCGGCGCCAGCACGAAGGGGTTGGTGGCGGGGGCCGTGCCCTGGCCGACGCGGATCACATAGTCCGGCGCGTCCAGCTCGGTGCGGATGTATTCCGTCACGAAGGTCAGGCCGGGGGCCAGCCGATATTCGAAACCGGCGCCCGCCTGCCATCCGTCGGCGTCCTCCTCGTCCATCCGGGCCGTGAAGCTGTTGGCGCCGTTGGTGGTGCGGAAGCTGTTATCCACCTGGCCCCTGGCGTACCCGCCCGTGCCGTAGAGCAGCAGGTTTTCGCCGAGCGCGAAGCCGACCCGCGCGCGGATCGCCGCCAGGGACTGAAGCTCGCGCCGGAACTCATAGGCCGCGGGCGTGGTGCTGAAGCCCGTGACGGAGTCCTCCACGTCGGCGCCGCCGATCTCGGCCACCGCCCCGACCACCAGACCGCCGAGCCGCCAATCGTAGCCGGCGCGTACGCCGCCCTCGACGCCGGTCTCGTCGCCGCTGCATCCCGCGCCCGCGTTGTTGCCCAGCGGCGTCCCGCCGCAGAAGCCTGGCGAGAAGGCGTCTGCGCCGGTGGTGGTGGTGACGGTCTCGGCGAAGACGCCGTTCAGGTCGCGGTCGAACCGCAGCCGCTCGTCATCCGCGTCGTCGGGATCGACCACGCCGCCGTAGACGCCGACATAGAAGCCGGTCCAGTCGGGGCTGGATTGGGCGAAGGCGGGGCTCGCGGCCCCGCAGAGCAGAAGCGCGAAGGACGCGCGGACAAGAACTCGCATGGGGTCAGGCCCTCCTCTGGCCGTCGACCCCCCGACCTGAGCCGACAGGAGGTTCGGCGGCGTGCGGCCTTCGGATGCATCGGAAAACGAAAAGGCCGCCGAGCTTTCGCCCGGCGGCCCATCGGACCGACGTCTGGAGGGGGAGGGGACGCCGGTCTCTGACGCCGCGGCTTGGGGGGAGGGGAGGGGCCACGGCGTTGAGGAGCAGATGGGACCTGGGTCTCAGGGTCGCAAGAGGGTTCAGCCGTCCCCGGCCGGCTCAGGGCGCGGCAGGTTGACGCGCCTCGGCCGCGTACCCGCCTCCCTGTCCTCGTCGGAATAGGGGGCGCCGTCGCCCGACAGCAGGATGGCGATCCAGCGGCTGCCCTTGAACTCTGCGAGGATGGCCATGGCCATGACGGCGAGCGGCGTCGAAAGGAACATGCCGACCACGCCCCACAGCTTGCCGCAGAGCGCGAGCGACAGCAGCACCACGACCGGGTCGATGTTCTGGTTCTCGCCCTGCATGCGCGGCTGAATGAAATTGCCGCTGATGAAGAGGATGGCCTGAAGTCCGACCAGCAGGATCAGGGCCGGGCCGTAACTGTCGAACTGCACCAGGGCGAACAGCGGCGGCGCGAGGCCGGCGATGGCGCCGCCCAGCACCGGGATGAAGCCGGTGATGAAGATGACGAAGGTCCAGAACTCGGCGTTCTGCAGTCCGACGGCCCGCATCAGCGCCCAGGCCGCGGCGCAGATCATGGCCCCTGTGACCGTCTGCACCCACAGATAGCCTTCCACTCCGGAGCGGACGCGCGCGAACACCTCCATCGCTTCGGAGCGGCTCTCTCGGCTCGGGAAGATCCCGACCATCTTGCGCCGGAAGCCGCCCTGGGCCGCGAGCAGGAAGCCCAGGTAGATCAGGACGAAGACGGCGCCCGTCACCACCCCCTGCGCCTGGCGGGCCAGTTCGGCGACCCAGCCGCGGAGATTGGCGCCGGCCAGAAGTTCGCGGGAGGTCGGCGCGGTCTCCACGCCGATCAGCCGGGCGGCGTCCGCCACGATCTGGTCCAGGCGGGCGGGAAGCTGGCTCGACGCGCCCGTCGCGCCGTCGAAGAAGCGGGCCGCGCCCGAGATGATGATGGCGATGGAGGCGAAGAAGCCCAGGATCACCAGCAGCAGCGCCGCCGTTCCCGCCAGCCGGGCGGGGACGCGCAGCCGTTCCTCCAGCCACCGCTTCACCCCATCCACCATGATCAGCAGGAAGACGGCCATGGCCAGGGGCGTAAGGATGTCCGCCAGCCAGTAGAGGGCCGCGCCGGCCGCCACCGCGGCGATCAGCACGATCGCGTTCCGCGAGACGGTGGAGGTGGCGACGCTGATGGCCGGCTTCATGGGCACGGTTGTCGGAGCCTTGGCCGTTCTCGTCAATCGGCGCTCGACTTGGAGCCGGGCCGTTCCCTCGGCTAAGGCTTGAGGGCGAGATGGAGTTCCCCATGACGGACGCAGCCCCCGCCCTGTTCCTTGGACGATCCGACAAGGCCGAGCGCCTGCTTCTGGGGCGCGCCAACCGTCACGGCCTGGTCGCCGGCGCCACCGGCACCGGCAAGACGGTGACGCTTCAGACCATGGCCCAGGGCTTTTCCGACGCGGGGGTCGCGGTCTTCGCCGCCGATGTGAAGGGCGATCTGTCCGGCATCAGCCAGCCGGGACAGCCGAACGAGCGGCTGCTCGCGCGCGCCACCGAGATCGGCGCGACCCTTTCACCTCGCGCCGCGCCGGTGGTTTTCTGGGACCTCTACGGCCAGAAGGGTCATCCGGTCCGAACCACCGTCAGCGAGTTCGGCCCCCTGCTGCTCGCCCGGATGCTAGATCTCAACGAGGTGCAGGAGGGGGTGCTGGCGGTCGCCTTCCACGTCGCCGACCGCGACGGCCTCTTGTTGCTGGACCTCGACGACCTGCGGGCGCTTCTGACCCATGTGGCGGAGAACGCCCGCGACATCAGCCAAAGCGTCGGCCAGGTGTCGCCCACCTCCATCGCCGCCATCCAGCGCGCCCTGCTTCAGTTCGAGCAGCAGGGCGGCAAGAGCCTGTTCGGCGAGCCGGCGCTGCGGCTGGAGGACCTGCTGCGAACCGGTCTGGACGGCCGGGGCCAGGTCAATCTGCTGGCGGCCGACCGGCTGATGAACAGCCCGCGCCTCTACGCCGCCTTCCTGCTATGGCTGCTGTCGGAGCTGTTCGAACAGCTCCCGGAGGTCGGCGACCCGGAGAAGCCGCGCCTGGTCTTCTTCTTCGACGAGGCGCACCTGCTGTTCAAGGATGCGCCCAAGGCGCTGCTGGAGAAGGTCGAGCAGGTGGTGCGCCTGATCCGCTCCAAGGGCGTGGGCGTCTACTTCGTCACCCAGAACCCGGCGGACATCCCCGATACGGTGCTGGCGCAGCTCGGCAACCGCATTCAGCATGCGCTGCGCGCCTATACGCCGGCGGAGCAGAAGGGCCTCAAGGCCGCAGCCGAAAGCTTCCGCGAGAACCCGGCTTTCGACGCGGCCGAGGCTATCCAGCAGCTGGGCGTGGGCGAGGCCCTGGTCTCCACCCTGGACGAAAAGGGCGCGCCGACGGTGGTCGCCCGCACCCTGATCCGGCCGCCGGACAGCCGCCTGGGTCCCGCAACCGAGGCCGAGCGGGCCGAGGTCGTGGCGCGGAGCCCGGTGCGCGGCCTCTACGACACGCCCGTTGATCGCGAGAGCGCCGAGGAGGTCCTGGCGGCCCGCCAGGCTCAGGCTCAGCGGGTAGAGGCGCCCTCCTCTCGTGACGCCGACAAGCCCCGTGAGGCCGCGCCGCGCCGCGCCCCTGGTCGTCAGACGGAGATGGAGGCCTTCACCAAGTCGGTGCTGCGCAGCGTCGGCTCCCAACTGGGACGCGAGCTGATCCGGGGCGTGCTCGGCGGCCTGAGGCGGCGGTGAGGTGAGCGGCGGCCCTGGCCTTCTCCGTCGCTTCGCCGCCTACGTCGACGACTGGCGCAAGGGGCCCGCCCGGTTGCGGCGGCTGGGCCGGCGCATGGGCGAGGTGGAGGCGCGGCTCGACGGCCTGGCCGAAGCGCTGGCGCGGCTGGAGGCGCTGGAGCGGAGCCTGGAGGGGGCGGTCTCGCGGTTGGAAGCCGCCGCGCCGTCTTTCGACCCGGCGGGTTTCGTGGCGACCGAGGCGCGGCTGTCGGCCGTGCTGACGGAGCACCGGCGCGAGACCCGCGCCGTCCTCGCCGGATTGTCGCTGCCGGACGAGGCCCTTTGGCGCGGCCGCCCGGATCAACCGCCGGCCGCCGCCGAGGACGCGGTGTTTCCGCGAAGCGTCGTCTGCCGTCAGCGTCACTTTGAACAGCCCTGGTTCGCCGACTGGTCCCGCCGCATGGGCGAACCCCTGCGCTATCATCGGAAGCTCTGGGAGTTCGTCTTCATCGCCCAGGCGCTGGCGGAGCGAGGGCAGCTTGCCGATCGTCGGCGGGCGCTGGGCTTCGGCGTGGGGCGCGAGCCGCTGCCCGCCTTGTTCGCCGCTCTCGGGTGTCGGGTGCTGGCGACCGACCTCGGCGGCGAGGAGGCGGCGGTGGCGGGGTGGGTCCAGGGCAGCCAGCACGCGGCCGGCCGCGAGAGCCTCAGGCGGCCCGACATCTGCCCGGACGCCGTGTTCGGCTCCAGGGTCGACTTCCAGGTCTGCGACATGGCCGCGTTTCCAGACGGGCTGTCCGGCTTCGACTTCTGCTGGTCGGCCTGCGCCCTGGAGCACCTGGGCTCGATCGAGGCGGGTCTGGACTTCATCGAACGGTCGGTCGAGACGCTGCGACCCGGCGGCTGGGCGGTGCATACGACCGAGTTCAACCTGGGCTCGGACGACGAGACCCTGGACAACGCCGGCACCGTGCTGTTCCGCCGCCGCGATCTGCTGGCGCTGGGAGAGCGGCTGGCGCGTCGGGGGCACGTGCTGGCGCCGCTGGATCTCGCGCCCGGCGACGGGCCGATCGACCGCTTCATCGACACGCCGCCCTATCGCGCCGAGCCCCACCTGCGGCTGGCGCTCGCCGGCTGGCCGACCACCTCCGTGGGGCTGATCGTCCAGCGGTCGCCGCGAGGACGGCCGTTGCGCGGCGGTCGCGGATCCGTGTTAGCTTGAGCGTATGATGCGTCGCTCTCTTCCGATCCTGTTCGCCGTCGTCGCCTCCATCACCGCCTGCGACCGCGCGCCGGACGAGCGGGAGGAGCCCGCCCCCTCCCCCGCGACCGCAGCCCAGCCGGTCGACGCCGCGCCGCCTGCGTCCGGGGCGCGGCGCTACGACCCTACGGAGGCCTTGCTCGAGCTGAAAGGCTTCAGCCTGCCCAACCCCGGCGGTCGCGGAACGCCCCGACCCTTCCGGTTCGGCCAGGCCGAGAGCGAAGTGATCGCCGCCCTGACCACCCTGCGCGGGCGCGCGCCCGAGCGGTCGCGTAACGACGAGTGCGGCGCCGGACCGATCAACTTCGTTTCCTGGGGCGACGGGATGGAGCTGCTGTTCCAGAGCGGCCAGCTGGCCGGCTGGGCTGTGCGGAGGGGAGCGTCGCCTGGCTTCGCCACGTCCGAAGGCGTCGGCGTCGGGTCGACGCTCGCCGATCTGCGGCGGGCCTATCCCGGCGCCACGGTGCGGGACGACACCATCGGCCCCGAGTTCCAGGCGGGCGAGTTGTTCGGGACCCTGTCCGGCGCGACGCCGGACGCGCGCGTGACCGCGATGTGGGCCGGCGCGAGCTGCATCTTCCGCTAGGCGCCGGCTCGCCGCCCGCTATGGTCGGGCCGGAACACGGCGGAGGATTTCCGATGATCGGCAGGACGGCGATGGCGCTCGCGCTCGCGGCGGCGCTCGGGACGGGCGCGGCCAAGGCTCAGGATCGGCCGCAATGGTCGCTGGCCATCCACGGCGGCGCGGGCGTGATCGAGCGCGCCAGCCTCAGCCCCGAGCGGGACGCCGCCTATCGCGCCGCGCTGAACAAGGCGCTGGAGGCCGGCGCGGCCGTGCTGAAGGGCGGCGGCTCGGCGCTGGACGCCGTGCAGGCCGCGGTGGAGATCATGGAGGACGACCCGCTGTTCAACGCCGGGCGCGGGGCGGTCTTCACCGCCGCGGGGCGCAATGAGCTGGACGCGGCCATCATGCACGGCCCCGACATGGCCGCCGGCGCCGTGGCTGGCCTGACCCGAACCCGCCATCCCATCGCCGCCGCCCGCGCCGTGATGGAGAAGAGCCCGCACGTCATGATGATCGGCGAGGGCGCCGAGACCTTCGCCGCCTCGCAGGGCCTGGAGCAGGTGGAGCCCTCGTTCTTCTTCACCGAGAGCCGGTGGGGCGCGCTGGAACGCGCCCTGCGCCAGAGGAACGAGCCCGTCCCCGCCCGTCCGGCCGGGGCGCCTGCGGCGTCGGGGCAGACGGCGGCGCTGTCCGAGGCGCCGCTGGACGAGAAGAAATTCGGCACGGTGGGCGCCGTGGCCATGGACGCGGAGGGCCGGCTGGCCGCCGCCACCTCCACCGGCGGCATGACGGCCAAACGCTGGGGCCGGGTCGGCGACGTGCCGGTGATCGGCGCCGGCACCTACGCCTCCAACGCCGAGGGCTGCGCGGTGTCGGCCACCGGCTCGGGCGAGTTCTTCATCCGCTCCACGGTGGCGCGCGACATCTGCACCCGCATGAGCCTGACCGGAGCGACCTCCCAGGCGGCGGCTCAGGCCGAGCTCGATCAGGTCAAGGCGCTGGGCGGCGAGGGCGGGGTGATCGTCATGGACCTGCGCGGCGCCGCCGCCTTCGCCATGAACACCTCGGGCATGTATCGCGGCGCGGTCTCGGCGACGGAGCCGCTGCGGGTGGCCATCTTCGCCGACGAGACGCCGCGTTAGCCGGTCAGCAGCACCCACAGCCCCGTGGCCGCGAAGCCCAGCGCGGCCGCCAGCCGGATCCATTTCAGCGGCAGGCGCTTGGCCAGCGCCTCGCCCATCAGCACGGCCGGGCCGTTGACCAGCATCATGCCCAGGGTGGAGCCCGCCACCACCGGCAGCAGGGTCTCGAAGCGGGCCGCCAGCATGGCCGTGGCGATCTGGGTCTTGTCGCCCATCTCGATGACGAAGAAGGCGGCCGCCGTGGTCCAGAACACCCCGGAGAAGCTCTTCTCCAGCTGGTCGGTCTGTTCGTCCAGCTTGTCGGGGATCAGCGCCCACACCCCGAAACCGATGAAGGCCAGCCCCACCACCCACTGAAGCCAGGCGCCGTGCATGAAGTGTGCGAGCACGGAGCCGGCGATCGCGGCGAAGGCGTGGTTCAGCAGGGTGGCGGCGAGGATGCCCAGGATGATGGGCAGGGGTCGGCGCCAGGCGGCGGCCAGCACCATGGCCAGAAGCATGGTCTTGTCGCCGATCTCGGCGAGGGCGACCAGGCCGGTGGAGACCAGGACGGCGTCCATGGAGGTTCACTCGATGCGGGGGCCTCGGCGGACGGACCACGGGCGATCGCGGCCGGACCCCCGCATGGGATGCCCCGCGACGCCAGCGGTCTTGCCGTGAACGGGCCTCAGAGGCTCCGCTCGTTCCCGCACCATGTCCTCCGGGCGAGGACAAGCATGTTGACGCGGGCCCCGCTGAGAGGTGCGGGCGGCTACTCCCCGATGACGGCGGGCGCTCTAACGGCTTCGGCCTCGTCGTGCAAGGGCAGCTTCCGGGCGGTTTGGCGGCGCTGCACCACCCAGGCGACCAGCCACAGCGCCATGGCCCAGGCGGCGCCCACGCTCCAGCCGGCCAACACGTCGGTGGCCCAGTGCGCGGCCAGATAGATGCGCGACAGGCCCACGAGCAGCGCCAGCACGACCGCCGCGCCGATGGCGTAGGCCTTCATCCGCCTTTGCGGAAAGGCGCGCGCCAGCATCACCCCGATGGACAGGTAGAAGACGGTCGACAGCAGGGCGTGGCCCGATGGAAAGGAGGCGTTGATCGTCTCCACCGCCTGATAGTCCGCCGGGGGGCGCGCCCGGCCGAACAGGGCCTTCAGTCCCTCGCTCCATCCCACTCCGCCGGCGAGCCCGAGGGTCAGCAGCGCCGCCGACAACCGCTTCCTCTGGAGCAGAAGAAAGCCGACGGCGAACAGGGCGAACAGGCCCAGCACGGCGACGCCGCCGAGCGAGGTCAGTTCCACCGCTCCCTCCTCGACCCACCAGGGGCCGGCCGGGTCGCCGGGCGTCGAATGCAGCGCCTGGAGAATCGCGTGGTCGAAGGCCTGGCCGTCCGCCTCCCGACTGTCGTCGGCGATCTCCAGGAACAGGCCGATCCCGCCGGTGATGACGAACAGGGCGGCCAGCAGGGCGATCTCGGCGCGCGCGCGGCGAAAGGCGGTTTGAAGAAGCAGGCGGGGGCTCACGGGCTCCTCAATGCCAACCCCCGTCCGCCGTTCCGCTCACGCGCTTGTGAACGGGTGTCCGCCTCTCGCCGTCACGGCGCTGTCCACAGGCTTCTCCCCCGCTCAGGCGGCGATTCGCCCGCTAATCGCACGTCAAGCCCGTTGACCTCTCATTAGGCATGTGCGCCCCATATGTGGGCCCGAAGACGCTTCTCCCCCACTAGATGATGTGGGTGCAGGCGGCGGGACCCGTAAGCGAACCTTGTTCAGGACGATGACGATTATGGCTGGCGGCGAGGCGTTGAAGTCGGTGGAAGTTCAAGCGGTTGAAGGCGTCAAGGACGCCGTCCGCCCGCATCTGACCCTGGTCCCCTCCTTGCAGCTGGACCGATCGCGCGACGCGCTCCTGACCGACTTCGGCAAGACGACGCTTGAGGACCGCTACCTCCTGGCGGGCGAGAGCTACCAGGACATGTTCGCCCGGGTCGCCACCGCCTTCTCCGACGACGCCGAGCACGCCCAGCGCGTCTACGACTACATGTCCAAGCTCTGGTTCATGCCGGCCACGCCCGTGCTGTCCAACGGCGGCGCCAATCGGGGGCTGCCGATCTCCTGCTTCCTGAACGCGGTCGGCGACTCGCTGGACGGAATTCAGCGGGTCTGGAACGAGAACGTGGCTCTGGCCTCCAACGGCGGCGGCATCGGCACCTATTGGGGCGGGGTCCGCTCCATCGGCGAGAAGGTGAAGGGCGCGGGCCAGACGTCGGGCATCATCCCCTTCATCCGCGTGATGGACTCGCTGACGCTGGCGATCAGCCAAGGCTCCCTGCGGCGCGGCTCGGCGGCCGTCTACCTCGACATCCACCACCCGGAGATCGAGGAGTTCCTGGAGATCCGGAAGCCCTCGGGCGACTTCAACCGCAAGTCCCTGAACCTGCACCACGGCATCAACATCACCGACGCCTTCATGGAGGCGGTGCGCGACGGCCGATCCTTCGATCTCGTCTCGCCGAAGTCGGGCGAGGTGCGCAAGACGGTGGACGCCCGGGCGCTGTGGCAGAAGATCCTGGAGATCCGGCTGCAGACCGGCGAGCCTTATCTGATCTTCTCCGACACGGTGAACCGCCAGATGGCGCCGCACCAGCGCGAGCTGGGCCTGTCGGTGAAACAGTCGAACCTGTGCGCCGAAATCATGCTGCACACCGGCAAGGACCACCTGGGCGTCGACCGCACCGCCGTCTGCTGCCTGTCATCGGTCAACGCCGAGAAGTTCCTGGAGTGGCGCGAGGAGCCGCAGTTCATCCCCGACCTGATGCGGTTCCTGGACAATGTGCTGGAGGACTTCATCCGCCGCGCCCCGGCCGACATGGCGGCCGCCGTCTATTCCGCCAAGCGCGAACGCTCGGTCGGCCTCGGCCTCATGGGCTTCCACTCCTTCCTGCAGAGCCAGGGCGTCGCTTTCGAGAGCGCCATGGCCAAGTCGTGGAACATGCGGCTGTTCAAGCACCTCCGGCGCGAGGCGGACAAGGCCAGCCGCCTGCTCGCCGAGGAGAAGGGCCCCTGCCCCGACGCCGCCGAGCGCGGCGTGATGGAGCGCTTCAGCCACAAGCTGGCCATCGCCCCCACCGCCTCCATCTCCATCATCTGCGGCGGGACCTCGGCCGGCATTGAGCCGATCCCGGCCAACATCTACACCCACAAGACCCTGTCGGGCTCCTTCGCGGTCAAGAACCCGTACCTGGAGGAGCTGCTGGAGGCGAAGGGGCTGAACACCGAGGCGGTATGGTCCTCCATCCTCGAGCACGAGGGCTCGGTGCAGCACCTGGACGGCCTGATGGACGACGAGAAGTCGGTGTTCAAGACCGCCTTCGAACTCGATCAGCGCTGGGTGGTCGAACTGTCCGCCGACCGCGCGCCGGAAATCTGCCAGGCCCAATCGATCAACGTCTTCCTGCCCGGCGACGTCCACAAGTGGGACCTGCACATGCTGCACTGGATGGCGTGGGAACGGGGCGTGAAGTCGCTCTACTACCTGCGCTCCAAGTCGGTGCAGCGCGCCGCCTTCGCCGGCGCGGAAGGCAAGGAGGAGCCGGAGGTCGATCCCAATCAGCCGGATCTCTTCTCGGCCGCCCGCACCGACTACGACGAGTGTCTGGCCTGCCAGTAGCGGAAGCGGAACCGTCGCCGTTCGCCCGGCGTTCGCGTCTCGAAGTAGGGCGTGAAGATGGCGGTTGGCGTTCAGCGAGTTCTGAGTCATCCTCTTTGGGTAACGGGAGGGGCTGTTTGACACGCTCGGGCGGTTGCGCCGCTGTCATCGCTGTCCTGGGAGCGGTCGCCGCTCCCGCCTGCGCCCAGTCGACGGGCGGAGCGGGCGCCGTCGTCGCCGGCGGTTCCGACCTGACCGCCCAGCTCAACCGCCAGTCCGGCTTCGCCGCCGCCATTGTCGCTCCGCCCGTCCAGGTCGAGCGGGAAAACGATCTCAGCCTGTGGGCCGCGACGGAGCGCACCGTCTGGACCGAAACGGCCGACGGCGGCCGTGAACGGCTCCGTCTGCGGACGCGTGGAACCCTCAAGCGTGAGGACGGCTCGCCCCTGCCGCCGGGGCCGCTGGATCGCGCCGCCGTGTCGGCGGAGGACATGGACGTCACCCTGACCCGCGAGGGCCGCCCCGCGGTGCTCGCCTCGGGGGGAGACGTGGCGGTGACCCTGACGCCCCATGTCGGCCTGGGCGTCGGCAGCCGGGGCGGTTCGGCCGAGGCCGGCGCCACCCTCAAGATCGGACCTGATCTGGATCGACTGGTGCCCGAGGGGCGCGAGGCCTTTGGAGAGCGCAGCCGCTGGTATCTGTTTGCGGCTGGGACGGGCCGTGCGGTCGGCTACAACTTCGCCCGGAACCGCGACGGCGAATACGCCCGCTCCGGCTATTCCACCGACGGCGGCGTCTATCTGGGCGACGCGTCCCTGGGCGTGGCCTGGCGCAAGGGCGACCTTCAGACCTCCGTGGGCGTGGTCTATCGCGAACTCGACCCCGGCGCCCTGGTGCACCCGGGCAACCTGGGCGAGAACGTCAGCGAGGGCATCCTCGCCTTCTCGCTCTCCATCAAGCCCGAGAACTGAGCCGCGTCACCAGCGCGCAACGCCCTCGCGCCGGTCGTCCGCGCCCGCATCCCACCGACCGTTCCGCCAGATCGCGCCGTGCAGGCCCGAGGTCTCCGACGCGTTGGGGCGGAGGGGCATGCCGGCCGCCGCCAGCGCCTCGCGTATGGCCGGGCTGAACCGCTCGGTGTCGGCGCCGACGCTCGTCCCCCGCACCACCAGATTGGGCAGGGCGAACGCCTCCTCCACCGTCAGACCCCAGTCGAGCACCCCGATCAGCGCCTTGGCGTTGTAGGCCAGGATGGAGTTGCCGCCCGGCGAGCCGAACGCCCCCACGAACCGGCCTTGACGGTCCAGCACGATGACCGGGCTCATGGAGGAGCGGGGGCGCTTGCCCGGCGCGACCGCATTGGCGACCGGCCGCCCCTGATCGTCCGTGGGGCTGAAGGAGAAGTCGGTCAGCTGGTTGTTCAGGAAGAACCCCGCGGCCATGCGGCCGGAGCCGAAGACGCTTTCCACCGTCGTCGTCATGCTGACGGCGTTCCCGTCCGCGTCCACCACCACGAAGTGGCTGGTGCCCGCCGGCTCGCGGGTCGCGTCGGCCGCGCGGAACACGCCGCCGGGCGGCTGACCCGCCTGGGCCTCGCCTGTCAGGGTCGGGGCCAGGGCGGCGCGGCCGCGCACATAGTCCTCGTCCAGCAGCCCCTGCACGGGCACGCCGACGAAGGCTGGATCCCCGACATAGCGGTCGCGATCGGCGTACATCAGCTTCTGCAGCCGGCCGAAGGCGACCCAGGCCTCCGGCGCCTGGGGTCCTTTCAGGATGTCCGGCGTGCGCTCGGCCATGGCCAGAAGCTGAAGCAGGCCCACGCCCGAGGAGGGCGGCGGCGGCACGCAAACGACATAGATCCGATAGGGGCGGCACAGGGCTCCCCGTTCCAGCGGCCGGTAGATCTGAAGGTCCTGGAGCGTCAGCCCGCCGGGGCGCGGCTCGGCCCCGGCGGCCGCGACGATCGCCTCGGCCACCGGGCCTTGGCGCATGGCTTGAGGTCCGCGCCTCGCGATCTCGAGCACCGTTTCGGCGTAGGCAGGGTTGCTGAGCCGGTCGCCGGCCTGCAGCCGGCCGCCGTCGGCGCGCGAGAAGTACCGCGTCGCGTCCGGCGTCCTCGCCTGGGGCGCCGCCCCGTTGATCATGGAGGCGAGGCGCGGGCTCACCACGAAGCCGTCTCGCGCCAGCCGCTCGGCATCCGCGAACAGTTCGCTCCAGACCAGCTTTCCATACCGCTCGTGCGCCAGGCCCAGCATCAGCACGGCGCCCGGCGCGCCGGTTGAGCGGCCCGACACCACCGCCTGGCCGAACGGCAGGGGGCGGCCGTTCTCCAGGAACAGTTGCGGGGCCGCCGACGCCGGCGCCGTTTCGCGCCCGTCGAAGCTGGTGATCTCCCCGGTGCGCGCCTCGTAGACCATCATGAAGGCCCCGCCGCCCAAGCCCGAGGACTGAGGCTCCACCAGGCCCAGCACCGCCTGCACGGCCACGGCGGCGTCGACGGCGGAGCCGCCCCGCCGCAGCACGGCCATGCCGGCCTCCACCGCCAGCGGATTGGCGGCCGCGACCAGGGGCCCTCGCGCCGGCGGCGCCGATGGGGCGGCTGGAGGCGCGCCCGCCTGAGGCAGGCTCTCGCACCCGGTCAGCATCAGGGCGGCGCAGGCGATGAAGGCGGCGAGAAGGCGCAAGGGGGAGGTCTCCGGCGGCGCTGGGCCGTTCAACGCCTGACCTAGAAGCCCGCTCCCCCCGCGCCAAGGCCCGTCATGTCAGAGAGGGCGCTTTCCCGCCTTGCGTCCGCCCGTCCATGGCGCTAGACACCCGCCCTCGCCGTCAAGGCCAGTGCGCGCCCGTAGCTCAGCTGGATAGAGCATCAGACTACGAATCTGAGGGTCGGACGTTCGAATCGTTCCGGGCGCGCCATTTTCTCTAGACAAATCAATCCGCTGACTAGGGTCGGAGCTCTGCTCTCCAGAATTCCCACCCATTGTTTGAGCTTTGCGGAAATTCTCGCGCTAAATCCGTCGTTTCCAGAAATTGCCAAGCCGACGTCCATTCCTTACGAAGGATTCCGTGGCACGAACTTGGCACGCCACCGGCCGCTGACGGGGAGGTGGCGATGGACCAATCCACCCTACGACTTTACCTCCTGCATGCTCGATACGAGCTGGGAAACCGGCTCGGAACCAGCTTCCAAGATTTCTTCGCAGCCTTGGCCTCGCACCGGTGGGGCACCGATTTCGAGGCGCGAAGGGCTCAAGGCAGCCTCGGCGACGGCAAATGTGACGGGTTCCACGTGCCAGACGGCAGAGTGTTCCAGTGCTATGCGCCTCGGCGAATGGAGGCTCGCGAGCTTCTGGCCAAGATCAGAGAGGACTTCGCCGGAGCTAAGGCCGAGTTCGGGAGCCGAATGCGCGGGTGGACGCTGGTTCACAACGACGACGAAGGGTTGCCGAAAGAGGCCCACGACCTGATCATTCGGCTTCGTGAGGATAACCCGGCCCTGAGCATAACTGTCACAGGCCCTGAACAGCTGCTTCAGCTTGTTGCAGAACTGGAGCCCACAAGCCTCATGATCCTGCTTCCAGCGGTTCCGGCACCGCGCGAGATCAGGCGAGTGCAGTTTGCCGAAATAGATGCGCTCATCAAAGAGCTCGACGATCTCGACGTTCCCGTCGATGGCGACTGCCCGATCATCGAGCCTTCACCCGAAAAGTTGGCGCATAACGGCTTCGCCTCGCATGTCGAAGAAGCGCTGAAGCAAGGCCATTTGGGTGCCGCACAGTTCGAACGCTACTTCGCTGACACCTCGCGCGCCGATAGCGGAAACCGCGTCGCTGCCAGGTTCAAGCGGGTGTATGCCGACTGTCGCCGAGAGGGCCTCGGGAGCGATGAGACGTTCTACGCTTTAGCTGAGGCCGTGGGAGGATTGGCCGGCTCTAAAGCACGGTCCGCTACCATCATTGGCCTGTTGGCTTATCTGTTCCACACCTGTGAGGTTTTCGAGAATCCTCCGGCAATGGTCGCATGATCCTGCCGACGAAACATCTGCCGAGCGACAAAGCTCTCCTGACCTTAGGTGCAGAGGTGCTGCTCATCTTGGATGAGCCACGAACCGTGTCTCAGGTTTGGGACCGCGTGAGGGCCAAGAACTCAGGCTCAACTCCGAAACGAGCCATAGGCTACGACTGGTTCGTCTTGAGTCTTGATCTGCTGTTCGCCATGGGCACGATCCGGATAGACCGTGGCCGGGTGTCGAGGGTCAACGGATGATCCGCGAGCTCTGGAGCGATCGACCGACCTTCAAGCGACTGCGCTTTCGCGAGGGCCTCAATCTGCTGGTGGTGCACCGTTCGGATGCATCGTCCGTCGGTCAGAAAAGAAACGCTGCGGGCAAGTCCGCATTCGTTGATATCGTCCACTTCCTGATGGGAGGTGAGAAGGACAATACCTCCCCACTGGCCGCACCCGAGCTGAGCGAGGAAGTCTACAACGCGACACTGGATGTAGGCGTCCATACCGTCACGGTGTCACGAAGCTACGCTGATCCGGGTCGTGTTTCGGTCGTCGGCGAGACATATGAGTGGCCGATCCAGCCAGATCGCGATCCGGCTACCGGAGAAGCAACGTTTACGATTGCCAACTGGCGTGACTTGCTCGGTCAGATGTTCTTTGGCCTCCCGCCAGCGAGCCGCCTACCTACGGGATCGTGGCTCTCGTTTCGCTCGTGTTTCGCCTACTTCGCGCGCAAGGCCCGCACCGAGGCATTCGACGACTTCCGCCGCCACTTCCGATCACAGAAGCCCGTCGATTGGCAGGTCACGCTGGGCACTCTGCTCGGACTGGACAGGCAAGGCGCGATCGAACTTCATCGAGCAAAAGATGCTGAGCGGGAGCGGAAAGAGCTCAGAAAGCTCCTTCAGGATGGGCTCTTCGGCGAAGTGGTCCCCACGATCGCGAAGTTGCGCCAGAGGCACCGGCAGCTCCGTCGCCGCCTCGAACGGCTTGATGCTGAACTCGCGGGCTTTCGCGTGGTGGATGCCTATGAGGATTGGGCAGAGCAAGCCAACGAACTGCAGCGGACCATTGATGAGCTGGCTAACGCCACGCTGATAGATCAGGAGTTGGTCGGGGACATCCAAGCGGCGCTTAACAATGAGGCGCCACCTGCGCTCCCTGACCTTGAGCGCCTGTACAACGAGGCTGGGGTTGCGCTCCCGGGCATTTCACTTAGGCGCTACAAAGAGGTCGAGGACTTTCACAAGGCTATAGTCCGCAACCGTCGAGAGCACCTCCAAGCCGAGTTAGACGCAGCGACATCCCGGATTGCCGATCGTCAAAGACAGTTGAGATCGCTGAGCGAGCAGCGCAACTCCGCGCTCGACATTTTGAACTCCGGCGGCGCTCTCACTCAATATCGCCGCTGGGACGCGGAGAGGTCTAAGCTTCGATCCGAGTTTGAGGTGGTTGAACGTCAACTCGAACTTTCAGAACGCGTTGAGTTGTTAAAGAGTGACGTTCGGGCACGGCGGGCTGAAGCGGAACGAAAGATTAAGCAGGAAGTGATTGAGCGCCGGGACGAGCTCGATAGAGCCTATGAGCTCTTTGAGTCGATCAGCGCGGAACTCTATGACGAGAGTGCGACCTTTGCCGTCTCAGCTGACCGGAATGGGCTCGCTCTCGATATCGATCATCCGGATATCAAGAGCATCGGTGTTAACCGAATGCAGATTTTCACCTTTGATCTAATGATTGCCTTGCTGTGCGCTGAGCGAGGCCGCTGGCCTGGTTTTCTGGTCCACGATAGTCACTTGTTTGATGGAGTCGACGGCCGCCAGATTGCTCTCGCCCTCAAAACGGGTGGTGAACGGTTGGCTGCTGTGGCGGGACAGTATCTTGTCACGATCAACTCAGATGATCTTGAGAAGGCCGAACTTGAGTCCGGGATCGAGGTGTCTGCATCGGCGATATCGCCCTTCCTCAACGATTCCGACACGGGGGGCCTCTTTGGGTTCCGTTTCAGTTCACCGCTCGCGCGAACCCCGGAATACGATCCGGAGACCGCCTGACAGCAACTTCGGGTACCGCGCCACGCATTAGGGGCACCACTCCTCCGATACGTCTTCATTTACCAAGACGCCTTACGCCTTAGCCCTTCTTGTTGTGAGGGGGCGAAGGACCTTGCGATACATCGACACCGGCGCGCGCGAAGCCGAACAGGCCCTTGGCAGCTGGCTTAACCAAGAGCTCGGAGAAGCCGTCGACGAAGTCAGGATTCAGTCCGGCTTCTACAGCGGCGACGCCTTGCCTGCGTTCACGCCGACGCTCAGAGCTTTGGCGCAGCGGGACGCAGTCGCGCGAGTGGTGATCGGCTCAAATGACGGCGGGACGCTGCGCGCGCACCTGGAAGCGTTGATTGCGGAGCTTGGCCTTCCGAGGGGCGGCGCCCGTTTAGGCGTAGTGTACTTCTCGGGAGCCTACTTTCACCCGAAGACATACCACCTTCGCAGGACCGACGGGTCGCAAGCTGCTTATGTGGGCTCTGCCAACCTCAGCCTCCCCGGTGTTGGCGGCAAACACGTTGAAGCCGGCATAATCCTCGACACTCGCGAGGGTGACCCAGCCCCGATTCTCGACGCCATCGCCGCCGCCACGGATGCCTGGTTTGACGGGAATAGGCTCGGCATCGAGGTCATTACCGGTCTGGGAGACGTCCAGCGCCTACTCGACGACGGGGTTATCAGAACTGCGGCTCCTCCCCGGCCTCCACGCCCATCGACCGCAGGAGGACAGCCCCCGGCCAGGCCTTCTCTCCAGTCTCTTGTTGCCCTACCTGCCGCCGGGCCAGCTCCCGAGCAGGCTATCCCGGCGGCGGCCCCGGTCCAAGCGGCCTGGAGCGCGTTGCCGATTGAACAGCGCACGCCACCTTACCCTCCCTATCTTGCCTTCGCCCCTGGAGCGACAGAGCCAACCTACGGCCCTGACGCGCTGACCGGTGTCGGATTGGGAGACGCGGTGGGCATCATTTATCGGATCAGCCGCGTCGGCGATAAGCACTGGCGCCTCGCGGACGGCACGTCCGACATCAGCATTCCCGTTTCGACAGTGACCACTCTCCGATTTGGCATCTACGAAGGGCGTGATCGGCCGAGAGCCGAGTTCGACCTCCAAATCCGTTATGTCGACGACGCAATGTCGTTGAGGGCACCGGATACCCGTGCGGGCATCATGTCGTACGGGTTCACGCCTGGCGACAGCGGGCACGCCGACCTACGGCTTGCCCTGCCTCGGGCTCCAATAGTTGATCTCCGAGGACAGCTTCTTGCAAATGGCACCAAGGTGCCGGAAGCCGGAGAACTAGCGATCTTGGAGTGGCCAACTCCTGCCTCGCCGTCGTTTAAGCTGACGTTCACGAGCCCACAGTCAGCGCTCGGAACAACCCTCACTCAAGTTTGGCAGGCTGCCGCGCTGGCGGACCGCTTGGCCAGTCGTGGCGCAGCTTGGCTGCCCGTCGGCGTGTCTCCGCAATGGTGACTAGGCGGCCCTCAGCACCAAGAGGGTTTCCTCTCGCACCCCGTTCGAGGCGTGAAGGCCGAAGCGTTGATAGGCTTGAAGAGGGGTGATCTCAGCGACGCTCCACCCATTCTCAGCGGCCAGTGAGGCCAAGTGACGCGGGGTGTTGATATCGAAGCGCTGGCCGCTGAGCGTAGTGTGGTTATGCCCAACGATAAGCGCGAAGGGCGCGCGGGGCTTCATCGTGGTGGCCACAGCTTTGAAGGTTTGAGCCATCTGCGCGAAGTACCGGTAGAGCAGGCACGGAACGGCCTGGCGTCGGAAGCCATCCAGGTCGGTCAGCGCTGACTGGAGATCGCGGCAGAACGAAGCCTCAGCCTCCGGCAGTCCGGCGGCATTTTCCAGGACGGCGGCAACGGCTGCGTTTCGGCTCTTGGTCGACATTTCCCGGCTGCCCGTGAGGTCGCCTTCGACGCGCGCAATCTGATTGGGCGGCAATAGCTCCAGCCAGATCAGCGACAGTCTTTGAGTGTCGATGTAAGGCAGGGCCGTTGCGTAAGGGGGGCTGGTGATTGCTCCGTCCACCTTCTCGGACAGCTCGTCGGCCCCAAGACGCCGATTATCTCTGAGAAGGGCTTGGCCGACGGCGAGGTCAGTTCCGACAACCCGCTGTGCCGCAGCCAGTCTTTGGATTGCCTCCCGCGCAGCACTGGCGAAGGCATCCACAAAGGGAACTGTAGCGCCGGCGGTCGCCCGGCGTCGGATGCGAAGGTCGGATGGCTCCTGCAGCGAGAAGTCCCGCAGAAGGTTGCTAGCCACAGTAAGGAAGAAGGAGGACGATTCCGGTTCCTCGTTTATCACGGCTCGTAGCCGTTCAATCTGCTCCAGGATTGAAGGCTCAAACCACGAGCTGAGGTACGCGTGTCGAGAGTTATCCGCGTGGTCCAGTGAGGCAGAACTCTCCCGAGCGAGCAGCTGTTCGAGGGCGTCCTCAAGGGTGTCAGCTGGCGTGTTCAGCGCCTTAAGCTTTGCGTTTGCAATGAAAACCGCTAGGGGATTCAAGTCGGTGCCTACGGCGCGGATGCCTCGGTGAGCAGCCTCAACCAGCGTCGTGCCGCTTCCACAGTAGGGGTCAAGAAGCATACCGCCTTGGGGTATGCCCAGAATGTTAATCAGCGCGCGACAGACTTGTGGATTGAACTTGCCTCGGTATTCGTGGAGCCCATGCACGGAGTACCTGGTCGCCTGTCGGCGCGTTCGGGAAGATGCAGAGCGCTCTAGCTCAGCCTGGATGGTGGGCAACCGCCCGTTCCCAACCTCTATCGATGAGAAGTATGTGAGCAGCTTAGCGGCGTCTATTGCGCCCTCATCTGCGGTGACTGTGCCTTCCGCCGAAAGCTTCACAGTAGGCCCAATGAGTGCTGATGCTTCACGAAGAGCCAGCTCCCGCTCGTATGGGAAGTGCCTGTACGTTCCCCAATCAAACTTCATTGAGCTGGCTTCTGCATGACTAGGACAGATTCGGTCTTTATGTTCGCGTGAGAGAGATTGAACGACTTTCTCGTCCCAAGCACGTTACGCTTGCCATGGTAGACGGCCGTTAGGCCCACGCTCTTCCCCGCATCTTCAACGATACGTGCGTTGTCGACTGTTTTACCGTGAATAATAGAACGTCCGACAACCACACACACCCATCCGCCAGGCATAAGCGCGTCGGAAAATTTGGAGAAAGCCGCCGCCATTTGGCGTTCGAACGTCTGTTCAGTGTGGTGGTTCTTTTTGAAGAAATGTGCTCGGGCACCGATTTCCTTATCCTTGACTGCCAGGGGATCGAAACCAAGCCACCACATGCGGTACTTATGATATAGCCAATACTCATAGGCATTGGGGTAGGGCGGAGATGTGATAATCGCGCCCACCCGACCTTGGTACCTAATCAAATCTGTCTCCAAGGCGTCGCCTTGGATAACGGTGGATTGGGTCAAAGAGTAGTCCCGGGCGGCCAGCGCTGAGTTAAGCCGTTCACATGAGCGCACGAATGCAGCTCGAACGTCGTTGGGCCTTACATTCTTATCGACCGCGGCATAGCGAGTGTCGCTGTCTTGATTGGAAACTCGGACGATGATGCTGGACGCAGCGAGCCTCAAGAAATCTTGGTGCTCTGTTGGTGCCTCTGCGATTGCGGCCATCAGCCGCGCGAGAGCGTCCTGGATGGGTCTTTTGAACCAGTGATCCAAGTTGGGAATGACAGGAACCGCCACATGGCGGTCTTTGACAAGTTTGTCGGCAACCAACTCTGCGGATCGGAGAGCCCCGTCGCTAAGCGGCGACGTCTTAACGCGAGCGATGAGGCACGCGATTGGGTTGAGGTCGACACCTAGGGTTTCATAGCCACGCCGTTGAGCCTCGGCCAGCGTGGTGCCGCTGCCGCAGAAGGGATCCATAACCACGCCGTGGCGGGGCACAGGAAGCGTGTCCAGGAAGGCTCCCGGGAGGTCGGCAATGAACTTCGCCGGATAAGGGTGCACACCCTCAACTTCGTGCTGAGCCACACGCACGTTGAAGTCCCAATTGATGCTCGCCAGTCGCTCGGCGACTGCCGCGCGGACTCCTTGGCGCTCAGTGAGGGGGCGATCATCAACGGCCAAGCCGGTCTGCAAATTCACTTCGTCTCTCCGGTCGGGGCGGCGTCATTGAATCGTGCGCCGGGGCCACGACGCAATGGCATTCTGAGATGAGCGCGACGTGCTCACCGTTTGAGCCGGACGCCTCGCCGGCGGCCGTCATCGTCGACGAACTCAACGCCTTCCCGATCAAAGGTTTCTAGAATTCGCGCTGCGTTAGCCTCAGTGAGGCTTCCCAGCGCATCAGCCATTTCCGCCCTTCGGACCGTCGCCACGCCGAGTTGAGCCAGCGCCGCAAACTCTTGTGCAGACAATCCCAAGAGGGCGCGGGCGGCACGGAGCTGTCCGGATGAGATCATTTTGCGATCAGATGGTTGCGAAGTGCTCACTCATACCCCATGATCAGAATGTGATCAAGTGGCCGCTTCGAATCGGCCGTAGCTGATGGAAGGATGCAGCAACTGCTCGAATACCGCGACTTCAAACGTGTGGCCGCCTCGTCCTTCGTGTCCGACCACGAGGTGATTGCGGAGGACTCCGGCGTCTACCTGCTCCTAATCCGAGGGGGCGATGCGCTGCTGAAGGCGGCTGGCTATTACAGGCTAGAGCATGGAGCCCCGTGGGCTGACGACGGCTGGTCTCACCTCTACACCGGCTCAAGCGCGCTGATGCAGACACGCCTCAAGCGTCACCTGCTCGGCGATGCACGCGTTTCCACCTTCAGGAAGACGATGCTCGCCCTCGAAGAGCAGTGTGGTGCGCTCACGGCGACAGGGGTGCCGTTCGACAGTTCTGTCCATCCTGAGCTGGCACTGGACGCCTGGCTTGAAGAGCAGTGTCAGATCGCGACCTGCGAGGTTGGATACTTCTTCGATGAAGAGGCCCATTTCCTGGCGCGCTGCCCGAGCCCTCTCAACATTACAGGCCGGAGGGCCGATCCCTTTGCGCGGCGTCTGATGGCTCTCCGCAGCGTCCGGGACGGCCGGCGTGTCGCGGCCCACTGCCAGCCCTTCTTGTTCATGTAAGCCCTCCCCAAAGATGCCGTATACGCGGGTCCGTGGGCCGGTTGTCATCTTACCTATACATATTATGACAAGATCACGTTATGTAAAACGGCCGCCGATTACATCATCGCTGGCACGTTGATTGCTCGTTTGTGCTCGTCAGCGCCAATGCTGTCGAAAAATGAACAGGTGTATCTGTGTTTACATATTCAGAAACGATGGGCCTGCGCCCCAAGGTCGTTCAGCGCATCGACGACGACATCCTTCAAGGTGCCGCGCAGATCGCGCGCTTTCTCTTCGGATCGGAATCCGACCGCCGTCGGGTTTATTTCCTGGTCGAGAGCGGTGCTCTTCCGCACTTCCGCCTGGGCGGGACCATTTGCGCTCGCAAGTCAACGCTCATCGACTGGATCGAGAACCAGGAAGCGCGTTCCTGCCAGCGCAACGCCTTTGCTGAGGCGGAGGGCGTCTGATGGTCAGGATCAGGAAATGCCGCCGCCAACAAAACGTCTGGGTCGTCCACTGGAGGGGTGACGATGGCTACCACCGCCGGCGGGAGTTTGGGGCTTACTGCGCCGCACTGGAGTATCGGCTGAAGCTCGTCTGCCGACTTGAATTGGACCGCCTGCATGATTGGGCGGAGGCGACGCAATGAAGGTCCGGCAGTATCGAGGGAAGTGGGTGGCGGACTACACCGACCAGTTCGGTAAGCGTCACCGGCCCAGCTTCGAGACCAAGCGGGAAGCGAATGACCACCTGATCGAAGCCAAGTCAGCGATCAGGGTGGGCTCCTTCCGTCCGGAGGCGCAGAAGACGCTGGTCGCCACCGTGGCTGCTGAGTTCATCTCGGATTGCGAAGCTCGGCGGCGTGCTGGCGAGCTGACTGCCGCGACCGCAAACAACTACATCGGGCACACCCGTCGCTACGTCTTGGGGGAGTTGGACCTCTGGTCTCCCCAAGCCCCGGATCGCCGTCACGTCTTTTTCCCGCGACCGCTGGGGCGGCTGCGGTTGGCGGACGTCGATGCCTCGGTAGTGAACGAGTTCAAGCGTGACCTGCTGAACACGGGCCTTGCTCCCGGCACCGTTCGCTTGGTCTTGGTTGCCCTCACGCGCATCTTCAAGCTGGCGCAGCTCAAGAAACTGGTCGTGCAGAACCCCGTCGAGGAACTGAAGCGAACGTCGACACGCGCCTCATCGACAGACAAGGAAGTCTCGATCCCCGAAAAGGAGACGGTCCGCCTACTGATCGAGTGCGCTCCTCCTGAAGGTCGCCTTCACATCATGTTCGCTGCGGCTACGGGCGTGCGCGCCGGAGAGCAGCGTGGGTTGCGGTGGCGAGACGTTGACCTCGAACGACGCCGCTTCCACGTGCGTCAGACCGTCGACCGCTTCAAGGAGATCAAGGGGCCGAAGACGAGTGCAGGCACGCGGACCGTGCCGCTTTCGCCTCCGCTTGTTCAGGCTCTTCAACAGCTCAAGGGCAAGACGGAATTCAATGGACCCGACGACTTGGTCTTTCCAAGCGCGTCAGGTGAGCCGGTGCATCACAGCACTTGGGTCAATGGCTTCTACGCCAAGGCTTGGAGGAAGTTGTTGGCGCGCCCCGAGGGCAGGGGTCTAAAGAAATGCAACTGGCACGCTCTCCGGCACTTCGCCATATCGACGTGGATCGCCAGCGGCGTGCCTCTGAAGCGGGTCCAACGATGGGCGGGTCATTCCAGTCCGCAGGTCACGCTCAACACGTACACTCATCTCTTTGAGAGTGAGGACCATGCCGATTTGATGGATCAAGTCGGCAGCGAGATTTTCGGTGGGAGCTGATTGGCACAGATTCGGCACAGCAGAGCGCAGGGTCGAAGCAACTCACGAAAATAGTGAGCTAATTCCGTAGCCTGGCTCATCTTGCATGTATGAGACGTCCTACTACGAATCTGAGGGTCGGACGTTCGAATCGTTCCGGGCGCGCCATTATCTCCCGACAACCGGCTCAGCCGCCGTAGCCGCGTGAGCCGCCGCCGAAGCCGCCGCGTGAGACCACGGGCGAGCGGCTCTGCGTGCGCGTGGAGGCCGAGCGGTAGGCGGGCGAGTGTTCGCGCAGGTTGGTGTAGGTCCGACCGGTGCGATAGTCGCGGTACAGGCCCCCGCCGCCGAAGCCGTTGGAATAGCCGCCGTAGCGATCGCGGTAGAGCGGCCCGCCATAGCGATAGCCCCCGTTGAGCAGGCTTCCCACGATGAAGCCGGCCGCGAGCGGTCCGAAAAACGAGCCGCCGCCGAGCGGGCGGCACTGTTCCGGACCCCACTGGCCCTCGCATTCGGCTCGGGTGGCGTAGCGGGGGCTGGATTGTTCCGCCTCCGACCAGGCGGCGGCCTGGGCGCGCTCGCACTCCGTGTCTGGAATGACGTCGGCGGCGCGGCACTCGTCCAGGGTGGTGTAGGCCAGGGCGGGTTCGGGCGCGGCGGCGGTCGGCGCAGGCCCTCCGCAGGCGCTGGCGCTGAACCCGACCGTGGCCATCAGGCTGGTCAACTGAAGCGCGCGCGACCGCTTCATGCGGGCGAGACGGGAGGAGCTGGGCTGATCGGTCATGGGGGTCAGGCCGTCATGCAGGCGGCGTTGAGCAGGCCCACGCCGAGGGAGATCGACGCCAGATAAACCCCCGCCGCCAGCTCTCCGGCCTCGATGCGCGACGCGAGGGCCCGGTAGAGAACGCGGCTGACCACCAGAAAGGCCAGGATCTGGATCACCGCCGCCAGCACGGCCCAGGCGGCGAACTCGGGGAGGCTTACCGTCTGGGAGAGCGCCGACGCCAGCGGCAGGGCGTAGCCCAGCAGGGCGCCGCCGAGCGCCACGGCCGCCGCCGTGTTGCCGCGCCGGATCAGCTCCCGCTCATGGTAGGGCGTGACCAGCTGGTACAGATATTTGAAGGCCGCGAAGAACAGCACCGCCAAGGTGAAGGCGAGGATGAAGTTGAGGGCGCCCGTCTGAAAGGCGAACCAGTCCATGGTCATGCTGTTCTCCGGTTGAGCGTCCAGCATGCACAACTGGCGCGTGGCGAGAAAGGGTCTTAGGTCGCCGGCATGGAACGTCTTCGCCTGACCCCGCGCGCGAACTGGCAGGCTCGCGCCGAGGACGTCGGCTTCACCTGGCATCACGACAACGGCCAGCCCTATTGGGACGAGAGCGCGGCCTACGCCTTCACCCTGGCCGAGGTCGAGGAGGGCGTCGAAGCCCCCACGGCCGAGCTGCACCAGATGTGCCTGGACCTGGTGGACGAGGCGACGCGGTCCGAAGAGCTGATGGCCCTGCTGGATATTCCGGGTCCGGCGCGGGACTATGTGGCCGACAGCTGGCGACGCGGCGAGCCTTCGCTCTACGGCCGTTTCGACTTCGCCTTTGACGGGCGCGGGCCCGCCAAGCTGTACGAGTACAACGCCGACACCCCCACCAGCGTGTTCGAAACCGCCGTCTTTCAGTGGCTGTGGCTGGAGGACCGTCTGGCGGACGGAACGCTGCCGCCCGACGCGGACCAGTTCAACAGCCTGCACGAGCGGCTGATCGACCGCTTCCGTCAGATGTTTCCGCGCGGCGAGCTCGTGCATTTCGCCTCCGACCCTGAGTTCGTCGAAGATCGCCGCACGGTGCTCTATCTGGAGGACCTGGCGAAGCAGGCCGGGCTCGATCCGCAGTTCACAGCCGTCTCGGACATCGGCGTGAACGCCGAAGGCCGCTTGGTCGACCGCGAGGGCTGGCTGATCCGCGCCCTGTTCAAGCTCTATCCCTGGGAAGAGATGATGCGGGACAGGGACGCGCCCGCCCTGGCCTCCTCGGGCGCGCGGATCCTCGAGCCGGCGTGGAAGAGCCTGTTGTCCAACAAGGGGATCCTGCCGCTGCTGTGGGTGCGCCATCCCGGGCATCCCAACCTGCTGGAAGCCTATTTCGAAAGCGATCCGGCCGCCGCGGCGCTGAGCGGTCGCTTCGTGCGCAAGCCGCTCTTCTCGCGGGAGGGCGCGAACATCTCCATCCACGAGGGGGCGGCCGCCGAGCATGGCGAGGACGGCGGCTACGGCTCCGGGCGGGCGGTGCTCCAGGCCGTCCACGCCCCGCCGGCGTTCCACGAGCGGCACGTGATCGTCGGCTCTTGGGTGGTCGGCGATCAGCCGGCCGGCATGGGCCTGAGGGAGGATGCGGGCCGCATCACGCGCAACACCTCGTGCTTCGTGCCGCATTTCATCCGAGGGTGACCCTGCTTCGCCAAGGCTTCGAAGGGCGCGTCCCAGCGCTGCTGGACTGATCCCGCGAAGCGCCTAACGGCGCGTGGCAGGCTGGTGCGGGCGGTCGGGGTCGAACCGACACTCCTTTCGGAACCGGATTTTGAGTCCGGCGCGTCTGCCAATTCCGCCACGCCCGCGCGTTCCGGTCCGTAGGCGAGGGACCGCTCAGGGTCAACGCGTGTGTGAGGGTCAGGGAGTGACGATGTAGTTGACCCTGAAGCTTATCCGCCGGGGCGCTACTGGAGCGCCGGGCGGGTAGTTGATCCTCACCGAAGCGCGTCGCGCGGCGCGCACCGCCGTGCGACCGAAATCTTGGCCGTGAGGGAACTCGCTCTCGACCAGGCAGTCGCTGAGCGCCCCCGACGGTTGCGCGAGGCAGCTGACGACGGCGTAGGCGCGCGAATACATCGGACCCGGCGGATAGTCCGGTCGTGGCGGGACCCGCCAGGTGATCTCGGCCGGCAGGCCGTGAGGGCCTATGTCGCCGAGCAGGGCGTCGCGTGGATCAACCAGCGGGCGGCCACAGGCGGCGAGCGTCGCATCGATGGAGGCGGTGGACGGCGGCAGTTCGACTTCATGGCGGAGGTTCCGCCCGTCGCCCGCGCCTCCTGGAATCACCACGGCCAGTTTGCCGCCCGCTCTGAGGCTCCTTGCGAAGAACGCGGGGATGTCCGCGAGCGCGATGTCGGGTCGGGCGCCGACGTTCCAGGTTTGAGGATGGAGCTGGCCATCCTGGACGGCGATGCGCAGTTCTCGCGTGTGCCCAGTGGCGGGCGGGCCCGCGAGCGCCGCCTGATAATCCCCGTCATCACAGCGCAGGATGATCCCAAGGCCGCTTGAGAAGGGCAGGACCGCGTCCACCTTGCGGCCGCCGGGCGCGCGGGTGAGAACCCAGTCCTCCTCAGGCGGCGAGCGCGGCGGCTGCGGCCGAGCTGCGGCTCTCGCGGGCTCCCAAGGTCAGAGCCGGTAGATGAGCCGGAACGCCGCCACCGTGGCCGAGGCGCCTCGGGCTCGGGGCGTGGCGCGGGCGAGTTGCGCCGCCTCCAGCGTCGCCTTGCCGAAGTTGCCGTCGCCGGGGGCTTCTCCCTCCACCCGGCAGTTGGTCAGCTGTCCGGACGGCTGCACAAGGCAGGAGGCTGTGGCATTGCCGTTGGCCCAGGTGTCGCCCTCGGGATGCTCCGCGACCGGACGCCGGCTCCAGAACACATTGGCGGACACGCCGTCGCCGCCGATCAGCGGGAGGTCGGCGTCCCGGGCGTCGGTGAGCGGCTGGCCGCAGGCGCCGAGCACGGCCTCCAGCGCGCGGCTCCGGGCCGGCAGCGCCAGTTCATAGGCGGTTCGGCGCCCGCCGCTCTCCACCATCATGCGAACGGGTCCGCCCGACCGCACCCGCCGGGCGAAGGCCGCAGGGTAGTCCGCCAGCACCCGGCCGCCGGCGCCGTTGACCCAGCTGCCGGGGGAGGCCGACTGCCCGCCGCCGACGAGGCTGATGGTGCGAACCGCGCCGGATGCGCGCGGCAGACCCTCGATCGCCGCCTGCATGCCGCCGGCCTCGCAGCGCACGGCCAGGCTGAGGCCGGAACTGAAGGCCATGGACGCTTCGGTGGTCCGGCCGTCCTGGCTGCGGACCAGATCCCAGTCATCCTCGGCCTGGCTGAAGGCGGCGCCGGCGAGGAGCAATGCCCCCGCTCCCGATACGGCCGCGAACCTGAAACCCCGCATACTCGCCTCCCTGAACACCCAGGGCCACTATACGCCTGTGAGGCCGGACGCCAAGGGCGGGGTCAGATCGGCTGAACCGTCTGCTCGATGGCCCCGAAGATGGAGTGGTGGCGCTCGTCCAGCATCTCGACGCGCACCGTGTCCCCGTGGCGCAGGAAGGGCGTCTCCGGCTTGCCGCGCAGTATGGTCTCGACCGTGCGCACCTCGGCGATGCAGGAGTAGCCGAGCCCGCCCTCGCTGATCGGCTTGCCGGGACCGCCGTCGGCGTCGCGATTGGAGACCGTGCCGGAGCCGATGACCGAGCCGGCGCCCAGGGTCCGGGTCTTGGCCAGGTGGGCGATCAGCGTGCCGAAGTCGAACGTCATGTCCACGCCCGCGTCGGCGCGGCCGAAGGGCTGGCCGTTCAGCTCCACCGACAGGGTCCCGTGCAGCTTGCCGTCCTTCCAGCGGTCGCCGAGCGCGTCGGGCGTGACCAGCACGGGCGATAGGGCGGAGGCCGGCTTGGACTGGACGAAGCCGAAGCCCTTGGCCAGCTCGGCGGGGATGAGGTTGCGCAGCGACACGTCGTTGACGAGGCCGACCAGGCGCACGTGGCCGAGCGCCTCGGCCGGCGCGACCCCTTGCGGCACGTCGCCGGTGACCACCACCACCTCCGCCTCCAGGTCGCAGCCCCAGGCCTCGTCCTTCAGCGGAATGGGATCGCGAGGGCCCAGGAAGCTGTCGGAGCCGCCCTGATACATCAGCGGATCGGTCCAGAAACTCTCGGGCATTTCCGCGCCGCGCGCCTGCCGCACCAGGGCGACGTGGTTCACATAGGCCGAGCCGTCGGCCCACTGATAGGCGCGCGGCAGCGGCGAGGCGGCCTCGCGCTCGTGGAACCGGCCGCGCGGCACGGCGCCGTGCTCCAGGCTCTCGGCCAAGGCGCGCAGCTGCGGCTCGCAGCGTTCCCAATCGTCCAGCGCCGCCTGCAAGGTGGGGGCGATGAGAAAGGCGTCCGTGAACCAGGCGAGATCGTCGGACACGACCACAAGGCGGCCGTCGCGGCCGTGCTTCAGCGAGGCGAGCTTCATGAGGTCGGCTTAGGCGGTTTGAAGCGGGAAGGAAACCGATCTAGCGCCGGGGCTTGTCCCAGACGCGCTCGCCCGACTTGGCGATTGCGCGGGGCGGGCGTCGGCCGAGCGCGGCGCGAGCGGCCTTCATCTCGCGGATGCGCGCCTCGGACTGGCTCCAATAGTCATTGAAGGCGCGGACCGCCCTGGCCAGATGGTCCACCTGTTCCCCCACCGTCATCGGGCGAGCGCTCTTGGTCGCGTGCGGCGCCGGCTTGGCCGGTTCGTGGTGGTGATCCTCGTGGCGATCATGGTGGTGATCATGGTGATCATCATCATGGCCGGAAGCGGCCGAGCCGCCCACGACGGTGACATGGGTCACCATGGTCGGGGCGTGCGACGGCTTGTGGCCGTGACCACCATCATGGCCGTGGCCGTCCTTCTTCTCCTCGGGAAGCTCGCCCTTGATCGCGTCCTCGAGCAGCTTCATGGGCGCGCCCGCCTCCCTGCCGATCAGCAGAACAGGGCCGAGCAGGTCGGTGACGAGGGTCCTCAGCTTCTCCGCCTTGGGCTTGAGCTCGCTGCTGCTGGCCCCGAGCGCGGCCTTGGAGGCGGCCAGGATGGCGGCGTGGATCTCCTCGGCCGCGTCGCCGTCCCGATCCGTCGCGCTCCGGTCCCGCAGCCACCAGCCCAGCAGCACGGCGAGAGCCACGAAACCGATCAGCAGGACGAGCAGCAGCGGCGGCAGGCTGAAGAAGACCGGGGGCTCGACGGCTTCGTATCCCGCCGGAGCGGCCTGGAAGTCGGAATATGGCGCGCTCACGAGACGGCTCTCCCCTTGCCGGACGGCGCATCATGCCGCCCCGGAACGGTCAAGCCAATGGAAAAGGTTAACGAGCGGAGCCGTATCGGCTCAGTCGTGGCCCGTCAGCATGGCGCGAGCCTCCGCGCCGACGCGGCCGGCGGCGTCGCGCACCTCCACCTCGACCAGGACGCCGCCCTCCGGCTCGTGCGCCCAGAGGTAGCGGCGCTCGACCTCCACTTCGCGGCCGGAGGGCGCGAAGCCGGTGAAGCTGTCGCCCCAGGGGGTGATCTTCTGGATGTCGGCCCAAGGCAGGGCGCAGGCCGCGTCCAGCTCCTCGATCGCCATGGCGGAGAGTTCGTCGTCGCTCATCGCCGCCAGCATGCCCACGCTTGCGGCGCTGGCAAGGCGGGTCAGACCTCGAACACGCGATACGGCTTCTCGGCGCCCAGGGTCCGCAGCACGGGCAGGGCGACGTTGAACACCGGCACGCCGCGGTTGGTCTTGCCCTCATGCGCGCCGCGGTGGGCGTGGCCGTGCACCACCAGGCTGACGTTCTCGTAGCGGTCGATCACCTCCGCGAGCCGCGAGGAGCCGAGGAAGGCGTGGATCTCGGGCGGCTCGCCGACCACGGTGTCGACCACCGGGGCGTAGTGCAGCGCCACGACCGAACGCTCCGTGCGGAGGGAGCGGATGGAGGTCTCCAGCACATTGGCGTCCTCCACCGCCTCGGAAACGAAGCGCTTGATCTCCTTCTCCCCGAAGGAGGTGAGCATGTAGCGCCCGAAACCGCCGACGAACCCCTTGGCGCCGGCGAAGCCGACGCCCTCGATCTCGAAGGCCGACCCGTCGCCCAGCATCTTGACCCCGGCGTCCGCCAGCATGGCCTGGACCGCTTCGGGCTGGCCGCATTCATGCTCGTGATTGCCCATGACGGCCACGATGGGGATGCGGCAGGCGCGCAGGTCCTCGATCAGGATCTCCACCTCGCGCGTCTTGCCGAAGTTCACCAGGTCGCCGGCGAGCACCAGGACGTCGGCGTCCTGATCCACCCGGTCGAACAGCTCCCGGTAGGGGCGCTCGGCGTTCTCGTTGACGTGCAGGTCGCCCACGGCCGCCACGCGGAGGCGGCGCTCCGGGCCCGGCGCGAGCCCGGGCTGCGGCGTCTGGGCGGAGGCCTCGGCGGTTTGCCCGGGGGCGCCCGCCCCCTCAGTCGATGGGATCATGGCGCTCCTCCAGGCCCTTGCCGACGACGTCGGCGAAGCCGAACTCGGTGATGTCGACCACATAGTCGCGCGGGCTGAACAGTCGCCCGCGACAGACGGATATGCGGGGCGCCGGCAGGTCCAGCTGGGCGGTCATGCGGCCCAGCAGTTCCTCCATCAGCCAGCGTGGAACCCGGCCTCGCTCGGTGGGATAGGCGAAGCGGTAGTTGACCAGGTGCGCCAGCAGCACCTCCCAGTACAGCTCCATCTGGGCCAGCAGGCTCTTCCAGTCGATCGAGTCGGACTGCTTCAGGATGACGTGGTTCACGTCCGCGCCGTCGTAGCGATAGCGATCCTGGATGAAGACCTTGGACAGGATCAGGGCGGTCGGCGGGGTGATGGTCACCTCGTGGCCGTACACCTCGATGGTGTCCTCGCCGAACCAATCGTCGGTGACGCTGATCGTGCCGTTGGACATGCCGAAGATGACGTCGAAGAAGTGCTTCTCGTCCTTCCAGACCTTGCCGATCCAGCGCTCGTCCTCGACCTCGATGCGATAGCCGCGCTCTTTGAAATAGGCGAGAATCTTGGGGTAGTCGCCGGGCTTGCAGAAGACGTCCAGGTCCTTGGTCGGCCGCCGGATGCCCGTATAGGCGGCCACGGCATAGGTCCCGGACAGGAGGAAGGGGATGCCGCTCTCCTTCAGCAGCCGCAAGGATTCGTCATAGAAGGCCACCGCGTCCGGCGGCGGCTCGAAACTGGGGTCGGGAGCGAGTTCGACGGACATCGGGGCCTCGAAGGGGGGAGGGCTCTTGAACGGCCCGGCAGCCTTCGCCGTTCCGGAGCGGACGCTCGTCCCACTTCCGACATGAAGCGCCTCCACACGCCGCCCCCCCGCGCTTCCGCCCCGGGGTGTGAAGCTTGCCAATCTTTAACTTGCCGAGCCGACGGCCAGACGGCCTCTTGCCGCCGTTGCTCGAGGCCTTGCCGTGACCGGTTCCCCTTCCCTGCGCCTCGACCCCAGCCTGCGCCCCGAGGACTATGGCGCCGTGTTCAGACAACACGGCCGACTGCACGTGCCCGGCCTGCTGGATCCGGAGAGCGCGGCGGGTCTGGCGCGAACGCTGGGCGCGGCGAGCGGCTGGACCCGCTCGGTTCACCTGGAGGAGGGGCGGGACATCGACATCGCCGTCGAGGCCTTTGACGCGCTCCCGGCCGAGGAGCGGGCGCGTGTCGAGGAGGCGCTGGCGGACTCCAGCACCGACAGCCTCCAGTATGTCTTCGACACCGTCCGCATATCGGCCGAGCTGCGCGCCGGTCGTGAGGTCGCGTCGGCCATGCGGTCGCTACACGACTTCATCAACGGCGAGAGCTTCCTGGGCTTCGTGCGGCGCCTGACTGGAGACGATCGCTGCGCCTTCGCCGACGTCATGGCCACCCGCTACCTGCCCGGCCATTTCCTCAGCGCCCACGGCGACGAGAACCCGGCCGAGCGTCGGCTCTACGCCTATGTGCTGAACATGACGCCGACCTGGCGGGCGGACTGGGGCGGCGTGCTGATGTTCCTCGACGAGGACGGGCACGTGGCCGAGGGGTATGTTCCAGCCTTCAACGCGCTCAACATCTTCCGTGTGCCCCAGACCCACGCCGTCTCCATGGTGACGCGGTTGGCGCGCGTGCCGAGGCTGTCGGTCACCGGCTGGATTCACGCCGGCGGCTGAGGTGCCCGAATATGACCGTCTTGCGGCGAAGCGTTACAGTCTTGTAAGGTGGGCCGTATGGGGGCCCCTGATGTCAGGCTGGCTGAGGATGCGATCGCGGTCTGGCCGCGACGCGAGCGGCTCGCCGTCGTCCCGCCTGTCTCGGATGCGAGCTGGAAGGCCGTCGCCGCCCATGCCGAGGCGGACCCGTCGCGCGAGCTGATGGTCGTCGTCGAGCGCGCCCTTCGACGCCAGGGACTGCGACCGGACGGCGAGGCGCGGCTGCTGAGGCACCGCGCGGGAGGCGGCGGGCTGCCCGACCTGCCGGCCACGGCCGCCTTCGGCTTCCTGCTCGACCTGTCGGATGCGCGCCGCGTCCTGGACGGCGGGCTCCTGCTCTTCCTGGACGGAACAGGCCGTGCGACCGGCTGGCGCGCGGAGGCCGGCGCCTTGACCCTCTGGCAGGCCGACCAGGCCCCGCAGCTGACCGAACTGGCGCCCGGGGCGCCCGAGCGCCTCAGCCTTTTCGGCGCCGCCCGGCCGCTCTAGGGCTCAGCCCTCCCAGCCTTCGCTGAAGGGGAACCGGTCCGCCCACAGGGTCTGGAGGCGCGGCTCGGCGTCGACGCGGCGCACCACCTCCGCCATCTTCGGCGCCTCGGCGTAGAAGCGCTTCCGGCGCGGCGTCCAGCGGCTCATAACCGTGACATAGAGGTCCAGCACCGACAGGCGCTCCCCCGCCAGCCACGGGCCGGGCTCGATCTGCGCGTCCATCATGCGCCAGCAATCGGCGATGCGGTCTCGGATGCGCCGCCGCGCCTCCTCCGCCGCCCCGGGAACCTCGCCCACGATCCTGTCCGGCCCGTCCGAGACCCAGAACAGCGAGTAGATGGCCGCGGGCAGATAGACCATCCAGCGCAGGAACTGGTCGCGCCCAGGAGATCCGACGTCCGGCGCGAGGCCGGCCTCCGGATGGCGTTCGGCCAGCCACAGCAGGATGGCCGCGCTCTCGGTCATGACCCGTTCGCGGCCGTTCTCGTCCTTCCAGATGAGGGCGGGCTGCTGTCTCATCGGATTGACGGCCGCCACGGCTTCGGCGGTCGCGCGCCACTCCCCAGCGTCGACCATCCGGTAGGGCGCGCCGATCAGGGTCAGCGCCGCCTCCACCGCCACCGCTCCCGTTCCGGGCGAGCCGTGCAGGATGTAGCTCATCGCCGTCCTCCTTCGGCGGGAGGATAGCGGCGCACCGCCGGCCTCGCCGCCGAGACCTCCTTATGCGCCCACAAGCCGCGCCTAGGCGCTCGGGCGTCCGACCACGGCGTCCACCGAGTTGGAGGTCACCGGGTGATAGAGCGGCCGCGCCTTGGCGTAGATGCGGCGGGCGTGCGCCTTGCCCCACTCGCCCTCGTTCCAGAGGGTGGTGAACAGCGGCAGGACGAACTTGCGTCGCCCTTGCGTGGTCAGGAAGCGCTCGGCCGTGGCGACCGCCGGCTCATACCGGTGCTGAAGCGCCACCTGCAGCCAGGCGAACAGCACCTCGGCGTTGCCCTCGTTGGACAGGTCGAGCGTCCGCTCCAGATCCTGAAGCTGCGCGCGGGTCAGCCAGTCGGCGCCGGCCGGGCCGCCCTCCGGCCTCCAGCCGAGGAAGCGTTGCCGCTGCTGCGTGTTCCAGCCGCTCCAGGGGATGGCCGAGGCGCGGCCCTTTCGAACGAAGAAGGCCTGCGCCGCCGCGTCCACCGGCTGGAAGGCGGTGGAGGTCGGGGCCACGGCGTTGGACGGCAGGCCCGGCTGATAGATCCAGGCGTCCATCATCAGCTGGGCCTCCAGCCCCTGATCGCCGCGCACCAGGTGCTCGCGGATGTCGGCCAGGAACAGCTCGGTGGTCATGGGCTTGAAGGCGTTGCGGTCGAAATAGCCCCGCAACCAGGCGTCGAACCGCTCGCGCCCCACGATCCGCTCGATGGTGCGCAGGAACAGCGCGCCCTTCTCGTAGGCGATGTCGGTCAGGCCGTCGTCCGGATCGCGGCCGGCCAGATCGATCTTCAGTCGCGTGTCCGCCGCGGGCAGTTCGGCGATCGTGTTCTGCAGGTCGCGATAGCCGAGCACCTGCTCCTGCATGGCGCGGTCCCGGCCGTACACCGCCTCCATGATGCGGTTCTCGAAATAGACGGTGAAGCCCTCGTTGAGCCAGAAGTCGGCCCAGGTGGCGTTGGTCACCAGGTTGCCGGACCAGGAGTGGGCCAGCTCGTGCGCCACCAGGCTGACCAGCGACTTGTCGCCCGCGATGATGGTCGGCGTGGCGAAGGTCAGGCGCGGGTTCTCCATCCCGCCGAAGGGGAAGGAGGGCGGCAGAACCAGCACGTCGTAGCGGCCCCAGCGATAGGGCCCGTAGAGCGCCTCGGCCTTGTCGACCATCTCGGCGGTGGGGATCAGTTCGTCCTGGGCGGCCCTGAGCTTTGACGGCTCGGTCCAGACCCCGGTGCGCTCGTCGATGCCCTGGAAAGCCACGTCGCCGACGGCCAGGGCGATCAGGTACGGCGGCACCGGGTTGTCCATGCGGAAGCGCCAGGCGCGCTGTCCGCCCTCGGCCGCCTCGCCTTCAGGCGTCACCATCTCGGCGGCCATGACGGCCTTGAGGTTCGCCGGCGTGGTGATGGTCGCGTCCCAGGTCTGGCGGATGCCCGGGCTGTCCTGGGTGGGGATCCAGGTGCGGGTCAGGATCGCCTGACCCTGGCTGAACAAATAGGGCAGCCGGCCGCCGGCGGTCTGTTGCGGCGTCAGCCATTGCAAGGCCGCTGCGTCCGGCCGGGTGGAATAGCGGATCAGGACGCGGCGCAGGTCGCCGGCGCCCCTGAAGGCCGGAAAGCCGCTGATCGTCAGGGAGTGGCCGAGGATGGCGTCGTCCATGCCTTGGGTGACCAGAAGGGGCGTGCCGTCGGCCAGGCTGGCGGACTGGATGTCCAGGTTCTTGGCGTCCAGCACGACTTCAGTCGCGCCGGGCTCGCCGGACACGGTCAGAAGGGCGGAGCCGGACAGCACCTTGCGCTCGAAGTCGGCCGTCAGGTTGAGCGAGACGTGGCCGACGCGAGCGATCTCCGGCCGGGCGTGAGAGTGGATGTCGCGCGCGTACGCCATCCTGGGCGTCGGCGCGGCGGCGGGCTGGGCGGGTTCGCCGGCCCCCGGCTCGGCCGGCAGGGTGATCGGCTCACTGTCGGGCAGGGTGGAGCAGGCCGCCAGGGCGGCGGACAGGGCGAGGGCGGAGGCGGCTCCGGCCAGCGGGCGGATCATGGGCGTTCCTCTTGAGGTCTTCGCCCGCGACAACGCCCAAGCGGCGCGGAAAGATCAAGCCGTCGCGTGCCTGGCCTTGAACAGCCGGCCGCCTTCCGCGACCAGCACCAGGATCAGGGCGATCAGCCCCAGCCCCGTGATCCCGGCGGTCATGGGCGTGACGGTGCCGTCGAAGGACTGGCCGATGGCGAAGCCCAGAAGCGCGCCGCCGACGGCGGAGATGAAGCCCTGCACCGAGCTGGCCGAGCCGGCGATATGGCCCATCCGCTCCATGGCCATGGCCCCGAAGTTGCCCGCGACGAAGCCGAAGCAGAACATGGTCAGGCTTTGCAGGACGGTGAAGGTCCAGATGGTCTCCAGCCCGAGCAGGCTGACCGCCGTGTGGACCACGCCGACCGCCACGAAGCCGATGAGGGCGGCGTGCGCCAGCAGCCTGGAGCCGTACCGCTCCACCAGCCGGGCGTTCAGGATGGAGGCCACGGCGATGCCCCCCGCGCTGACCGCGAAGATGGCCGCGAACAGGCCCGGCCGCTGGAACACGTCGAAGAAGATCTGCTGGCTGGAGTTGATGTAGCCGAACAGGCTGCCGACGATGGCGGTGCTGGCCAGGGTGTAGCCGATGGAGGTGCGCTCGGTCAGCGCCTCGCGGAACGCCCTGCCGATGGAGCCCAGCTCGATCGGGCGGCGGTGCTCGGGCTTCAACGTCTCGGGCAGGCGCAGCGCCGACCACAACAGCACGGCGCCGCCCGCCAGAGTCAGCACGCCGAAGATCCAGCGCCAGGAGGCGACGCTCAGCACCAGCTGGCCCACCGTCGGCGCCAGGATCGGCACCCCGAGGAAGACCAGAAAGCTCAGCGACATCACCCGCGCCATGGTGCGGCCCTCGTAGCGGTCGCGCACGATGGAGACGGCCAGGACGCGCGTGGCGGCCGCGCCGACACCGGTGCCGATACGCGCCAGCAGCAGGGTCTCGAAGGTCGGCGCCACCGAGGCCAGCAGGCTGAACACAACGTAGATGCAGAGCGCCACCAGCAGCACAGGCTTGCGCCCGTACCGGTCCGCCAGGGGTCCATAGGCCAGCTGAGCCCCGCCGAAGCCGAGCAGATAGGCGGTGACCACCCATTGCCGGTCGTTCTCCCGCGCCACGCCCAACGCCTCGCCGATGGCCGGCAGCGCGGGCAGCATGGCGTCGATGGCCAGGGCGTTCAGCGCCATCATCAGGGCGATGAGGGCGACGAACTCCGGAAATCCGGGGCCCTTGGCGGCGGGTGAGGGTGAGGCGTTCATCGTCGCCAGATGCGTGCTCGTGTTGCGCCGCACAACCCGCGACGGAATAATTCGATATGTTGAGCGGCGGGGGTCGCGACGGGCCGACACGCGGCTTCCGCTGTGCTAGCGCGTCTTCGCCGATGAACAGGGAGCGGGCGGTGAGGGCTTTTCGCTGGTCGACCATCGCCCACCGATGGCTGGCGCTGATCGTGGGCGTGCAGATCTTCTTCTGGGTGGCGGGCGGTCTGGTGATGACCCTGCTGCCGATCGAGCGCGTGCGCGGCGAACATCGCGTCGCGGAGGCCACGCCGTCGCCGCTGGACCTCGGCTCGCTGCTCAGCCCGGCCGAGGCGGCTCGCCGCGCGGGCGTGTCGGCCTTGGCGAAGGCTGAACTGAAGTCGAGCCCCCGGGGACCGATCTGGATTTTGACGCCGGTGCGGGGGGAGCCCGTGGTGGTGGCCGCGGGAACGGGACTGGCTCCGCCTCGGATCGGCGTGTCCGAAGCCAAGCGGTTGGCCGCCGTCGGCTATCGGGGGCCGGGCCGGCCGGTGTCCGCCGTCTTCTTCGAAACGGCGCCGGAAGAGACGGGGCGGGAGGGCCCGCTCTGGCGCATCGACTTCGACGACCCGGAGCGGACGAGCTTCTACCTGTCGCCGGACACGGGGGAGGTGGTGTCGAAACGCTCGGGCCTGTGGCGCGTGTTCGACCTGATGTGGAAGCTGCACGCCATGGACTGGGACGACGGCGAGGACTTCAACCACCCGCTGATGATCCTCACGGCGGCGCTGGCCACGGTGATCGTGCTGACGGGCTTCGTGCTCCTGTGGTTCCGCATGGCGCCCGCGGCGTGGCGCGGTGGGGTTCGGAAGGGCCCGCCGGGCTGAGCGAAGGTGCGCTTTGGAATGTTGTGCTAGCCCCGCCCGGGCGAGCGCAGCCCCAGGGTGATCCACAAGCCCAGCAACAAGGTGGCCGCCATGACAGGGGTAGTGAGGCCAAAGGCTGCCGCCTTGCCGCTCTCCTGGGGCGAGTTCATGATCAGGATGAAGACAACGAGGATCGCCGCGCTTCCTCCCGCGTCCATCGCGAAGCGCAACCAGCTGCGCCGCCGCGCCCGGCGCAGCCGCTCTTCGACCAGAACGGACTGTCTCACCCGATAGGTGAAGCAAGTGTCCGGCGCGCGCTCCGTCGCCGCCAGAAGGGCGCAGAGCCTCGCGTCCAGCTGATCGGTCATGCGTCGCTCCTCTCCAGGACAGCCGCCAGCTTCGCCCGGGCGCGAAGCAGGATGGATTTCGTGGTGCCCAGCGGCAGCTGCAATATGGCCGCCGCGTCGCCGTGGGAGTAGCCCTCGACCAGACACAGCATGGCGACCGCCCGCTCTCGCGGCTCCAGCCTGGCCAGGGCGCTATTGAGGTCGAGGCCCAGATCGGGGTCGGACGGGCTGGCGAACAGCTCCTGGCCCTCCAGCGGCGCCGCGTCGGGGCGAGGCGTGCGCCTGTCGCTCAGGAAGCAGCGCCAGGCGATGCGCAGCAGCCACCCTTGGTAGTCGCCGTCGCCACGGAAGGCGGCGGCCTTGCGCCAGGCCCGCAAGAAGGTGTCCTGCGCTAGGTCGTCCGCGAGGACCGAGCCGCCGCATAGCCGCAGCAGGAAACCCCTGACGCGCCGCTCGTGCCGCGTCGCCAGCAAGGTGAAGGCGTCTACGTCGCCCATGGCGGCCCGGCGCGCGAGAACCGCATCCCCCTCGGCGACCGCCTCGGCCGCGTGAGGTCGCGCTCCGTCCATCTAGCGGGGGCGAGCAGCGCGGCGGTTCAGGTACAGCGCCCTCGCCAGCAAGGGGCCGCCAACGAAGATGGGAAAGAGAGCGAGGCCGGCGAACTCGCGCGCCTGTTCCCCCTCGCCCGTGACCCAGCCGTACCCCACCAAGGCGACGCCGAGCGAGAGCAGAACCAGACCGATGCGGTCGTCGTCTCCCCGGTCGTCGCTCCTGTTGTCCAGTTTGTCGAGCAGGGCGGCCGTGGCGGCGCTGTCGGTGCGGATCGCCTCGCGCAGGGTGGTGTGGAGGTGGCGTGTCCGAAGCACGCGCGACACGTGCCCGGCGACGAGCACCACGCCCGTGACCATGGCGATGAACATGAGGACGTCGGTGTCCATGACGGGGCTCCTGCCTTTCCATGAGCAAGACGCATCATCATCGCCGTTTGGATGAGCGTCGTCCGACAATTTCCGGCGTCCGCCGAAATTTCCCCGATCCGGATCATCCAATCGGCTGGCGCGCCGCGTCCTGGGGAAAGGGGAGGTTTTTCACCTTCGGCGAACCTCGCCGGAACCTTCGCCTTCGGGGATGACGTATGACACGATATCTGGGGGCGCTCGCGGCGCTCGTGGCGGCGGCTCTGGGCGCCGGACCCGCACCGGCGGCTCCGCCGGACCCCCAGCAGCTGATGGCCTCGGCGATGGGCGAGGCTCCCGCTCCGCCCGCCATGGGCGTGCTGGTGATCCGCGATGGGCTTGTGGCCGAGGTCGCCGTTCGCGGCGTGCGGAGCCTGGATACCGGAATCGCGGTGCGGCCGGATGATCGCTGGCACCTCGGCTCGGACGGAAAGGCGATCACCGCCGTGATGATCGCGCGTCTTGTGGAGGCGGGCCGGCTGTCCTGGTCCGCGCCGCTGCACCGGCTGCTGCCGACCACGGCCATGCGGCCGGAGTATCGGGATGTCACCCTAGCGGAGCTCCTGACCCACACCGCCGGGATCGCCGAACCCGCCGATGCGCTGCTCCTCGACTTTCTGAAGGACAGCCGCCCTCTGCCGCGGCAGCGGATGGAGTGGACCAGAGCGGCGCTCGCCATGGCCCCGGTCGGGCCGCGTGGCCAGGCGGACTACTCCAACACCGGCTACGTCATAGCCGCCGTCGTCGCCGAACAGGCCACGGGCAAGAGCTATGAGCGGCTGGTGACGGAACAGGTCCTGGAGCCCCTGGGGCTGACCAGCGCCACCTTCGATCCCGCCGGACTGCCAGGCGACATCGTCGGCCACCTCGACGGCGCGGCCACGGGGCCGCTGGAAACCAATCCGCCGATGTGGGGCCCTGCGGGAGGGTTGAGGATGTCGCTTCGGGACTGGGCGCGGTTCTGCATCGATCAGATGGAGGGCGCGCGGGGGCGCGGCGCCCTGCTAAGCCCTGAGGGTTATCGCCGGCTGCACGCCCCGAGCGACGACGGCAGCGCCATGGGATGGCAGGTGATGGGCGAGTTCGCGGGCCGCCGAGGGCCGATCCTTCAGCACTCCGGCTCCGATGGGAACTGGTTCGTGGCGGCGGCCCTGTTTCCCGAAAGCCGCGACGGGCTTCTGGTCGTCGCCAATGCGGGCCGAAGCATGAACGGGAACGACGCGACCATGAAGGTCGCCATGCCCGTGCTGCAGACCCTGTCTTCGTCGGTGAAAGCCGCTGATGATCGGCCGCGACCGGAGGGCTCCCGCTAGACAAAAAGGGGCCGCCGTCCCGGAGGACGGCGGCCAAGGCGCTTGGCGCCGGCGGTCTTCAGCCGCCGCTGACGTCGATGTCGCCGGAGCCGGTGACGGACTGGCGAAGGCTGGCGGGGCGGTTCACCACGGTGATGTCGCCCGAGCCGGCGATGGACAGGTCGGCGGCCCCGGAGGCGTAGACCCGGGCCTCCCCCGATCCGGCCACCTCGACCTTGGCGTCCACCGCCTGCAGGCTCGACAGGTCGGCCTCGCCCGAGCCGGAGATGTCCAGGGACAGGCTGCGGGTGCGGCCCTTGGCGATGACGTCGCCGGAGCCGGAGATGTCGATCGCCAGGCTCGGCTGGTCATAGCCGTCGATATCGAGATCGCCGGAGCCCTCGATCTCGAACCTGGAGACGTTGGGCGCGATCACGACGACCTTCACCCGCTCCAGGTCCGACCAGCCGCGGATGCCGTTGCGGTCCCACTGGATGGTGACGCGGTCGCCGTCGCTGTCGGAGCCGTCCCAGTCCAGCCGGCCGCCGGTGAGCGTCAGCCGCTCGACGATCTTCTGCGGGCCGGTGACCACCACCGAAGCCTGGGCGCCCTGGCGGTACTCCACCGTGGCCGGCACGCCGAGCGTCAGGGTGTCGCCGCCGGTCCAGGCCAGGGTGCGGGTGACCTCCGGTCCGGCGTCGACCTTGCCGCGCTGACGCTGCCAGCGGACGTTCTCGTGGCCGTCGTCCCAGACCGTCCAGGTCCAGCCGTTCTGGCGAAGATCGGAGCCGCCGAGCGCGAAGGCGCCGCCGAGGCTCGCGATGGCCAGCACCAGGGCGGCGCCGGCGATGATGAGAAGGGTGCGGATCATGCCTGTCTCTCCCTTCAGGCTTGGGCGGGTTGGGGCTCAAGCGCGGGCTTGAGCAGGCGGTAGTGAAGGCGGGCGAACCAGACCAGACCGTTGATCAGGAAGGTGGTCACCAGGGCGAGGATCGCGCCGAAGGCCGTCGCCAGGGCCATCAGGCCGAGGCCCGCCAGAATGGCCGCGAACGGTCCGCCCGGCGGTTCGGCGAAGGGGCCGGCGATCATGGTGAAGCCGCCGCCGATGAACAGGGCCACCACAGCGATGAACAGGCCGAACAGCGTGCCCAGCACGCCCATCAGGATGGGCAGCAGGATCAGGATGTCGATGGCGCCCAGGCCCAGCACCGCGAAGACGGCGGCGGCCGCGGCCGAGGGGTTCCTCTCCTGATGCCAGCGCTGGATGCCCGCCTCGGCGCGCAGCTCCCGGGCCAGCCGGTCGGGCTCGCCCAGGCCGGCGGCGATCTCCGCCTCCGAGCGTCCGGCGGCGGCGCCGTCCTCGAAATGGGCCTCGTAGTCGTTGAGGATGTCGGAGGCGGTGGAGGAGGGCAGTCCCTCCAGCCCCTTCTTCAGCCGGGCCATGAAGTCGGCGCGGGTCATTGTTGAGCTCCCTCGGTGAGTTCGGCGCCGGCCTCGGGTTCCGGCGCGGCGGCCGGGGCGTCGGTTTCGGCGAGAATGGCGTTCACGGCGGCGGCGAAGCTGGTCCACTCGGCGCCCTGGTCCTCCAGGGCGCGGCGGCCGGCGGCGGTCAGCCGGTAGTATTTGCGCGACGGACCGGCGGAGGATTCGACCAGATAGGTCTCCACCAGGCCGTCCGACTGCATGCGCCGCATCAGGGGGTAGATGGTGCCCTCCCCCATGTCGATGGCGGCGGACAGCCGGCTGGCGATCTCATAGGCGTAGCTGTCGGAGCGGGCGAGCAGCGCGAGCACGCACAGGCTCAAGACCCCCTTCTTCAGCTGTATCTCGATGGTTTCGGGCATCGCGGCCTCCGTTCGTCTTGAAGGGTGGGTACCGCAAGGTATCATGTGACGCAAGGTAGCTTTCACAACATGACAGCGATTTAACGCATCGGCCGCATGCGTCGGCTCGCTTGGCAAGCGGCGGGGGGTGCGTTAGAGCCGCGCGAAACGCCGACGCTCCACCCGGAGCCCGGCGCCGTCGGCTGTTCCCTAGGAGCGATCGGCGGATGCTCAGAACGCTAAGTCAGGGACGTCTTCGATGGGGATGGGCACGCGAGCCCGGGCTATGATCGGGGGGCTGATCGCCTCGTCGACCCTCGCCCTTCTTGCCGCGCCGGCATGGGCCCAGGATCTGCTGGGTCAGCCGACGAACGGCGGGATCGATCTGCAGCCGGCGGCCTCGCCGCTGAAGCACGACGCCATCTGGTTCCACAATGTGGTGCTGATGCCGATCATCACCGGCATCTGCCTGCTGGTGCTGGGTCTGCTGCTGTGGATCGTCGTGCGCTACAACAAGCGCGCGAACCCGACGCCGGCGCGGTGGAGCCACAACACCCTGGTCGAGGTGGTGTGGACCGTGCTGCCGGTGCTGATCCTGGTCTTCATCTCGCTGTTTTCGTTCAAGCTGCTGTTCAGCTATCACGACACGCCCAAGGTCGACCTGACCATCAAGGCCACCGGCAACCAGTGGAACTGGGCGTATGAATACCCCGACCAGGGGATCGCCGAATATGTGTCCAACATGCTGCCGGAGGCCGAGGTCGCCCAGCGCGGCATGCCCTCGGCGCTCTACCGCCTGGCGGTGGACGAGCCGCTGGTGGTGCCGGTCGGCAAGACGGTTCGGGTGCTGACCACGGCGTCGGACGTCATCCACGCCTTCGCCCTGCCGGCCTTCGGCCTGAAGATGGACGCCATCCCGGGCCGGGTGAACGAGCAGTGGTTCCGCGCCGAGCGCGTCGGCACCTACTACGGCCAGTGCTCTGAACTGTGCGGCGTCGACCACGCCTTCATGCCCATCGAGATCCGGGTGGTGTCGCAGGCCGACTTCGACGCCTGGGTCGTGTCCAAGGGCGGCAGCCTGACGCCGGTCGCCGCGCCCGGCGGCTCCGTCGCCCAGAACGTCGTCGGCACGACCGGCGCCCCGACCGAACGCAACGTCTCCACCCCGGCGGCCGAGCCCGCCGCGGGGGCCGTCCCGACAGCCCAGACGGCGACGACGCCCGCCGCCCAGACCAATCAGCCGGCCGCCGCCACCCAGGCGACCGCTCCCTCCGCCAACGCCCCTGCGCCGGCCGCCGCGCCCGCCAAGGCGGCCCAGTAATCCCGCGAGAGCCCAAAGACCCCATGGCCACCGCAATCGCCACCGATCCCGGTCACGACGCTCACGCCGAGCACGACCACAAGCCGGGCTTCTTCACCCGCTGGTTCTTCTCCACGAACCACAAGGACATCGGCACCCTCTACCTGCTGTTCGCCATCATGGCGGGCTTGGTGGGCGGCGCCCTGTCCGGCCTGATCCGCTGGGAGCTGGCGGAACCGGGCATCCAGATCTTCCGCGAGGGCTCGGGCGTCCAGCTGCTCGGCCTCGTCGAACAGTCCAAGCACGGCTACAACGTGGTGGTCACCGGCCACGCCCTGATCATGATCTTCTTCATGGTCATGCCGGCCATGATCGGCGGCTTCGGCAACTGGTTCGTCCCGATCATGATCGGCGCGCCGGACATGGCCTTCCCGCGGATGAACAACATCTCCTTCTGGCTGCTGGTCGCGGCCTGGGTGCTGCTGGTGCTGTCGATGTTCGTCGACGGCGGCCCCGGCAAGGGCTTCGGCGGCGGCTGGACTGTCTATCCGCCGCTCTCCACCACCGGCCACACCGGGCCGGCCATGGACCTGGCCATCTTCTCGCTCCACGTGGCGGGCGCCAGCTCCATCCTGGGCGCCATCAACTTCATCACCACCATCTTCAACATGCGCGCGCCGGGCATGACCCTGCACCGCATGCCGCTGTTCGCCTGGTCGGTGCTGATCACCGCCTTCCTGCTGTTGCTGTCGCTGCCGGTGCTGGCCGGCGCCATCACCATGCTGCTGTCGGACCGCAACTTCGGCACCAGCTTCTTCAATCCCGCCGGCGGCGGCGACCCGGTGATGTTCCAGCACCTGTTCTGGTTCTTCGGACACCCCGAGGTCTACATCCTGATCCTGCCGGGCTTCGGCATCATCAGCCACATCGTCTCGACCTTCAGCCGCAAGCCGGTGTTCGGCTATCTGGCCATGGCCTACGCCATGGTGGCCATCGGCTTCATCGGCTTCATCGTCTGGGCCCACCACATGTACACGGTGGGGATGTCGATCAATCTGCGCGCCTATTTCGTGGCCGCGACCATGATCATCGCCGTGCCGACAGGGGTGAAGATCTTCAGCTGGATCGCCACCATGTGGGGCGGCTCCATCGACTTCAAGACGCCCATGCTGTGGGCGATCGGCTTCATCTTCCTGTTCACCGTCGGCGGCGTCACCGGCGTGGTCCTGGCCAACGCCGGCATCGACTACAGCCTGCACGACACCTACTACGTCGTGGCGCACTTCCACTATGTCCTGTCGCTGGGCGCTGTGTTCGCCATCTTCGCGGGCTTCTACTACTGGTTCGAGAAGATGTTCGGGGTGAAGTACAACGAGTTCCTGGGCGCCGCCCACTTCTGGGTCATGTTCATCGGGGTGAACGTCGTCTTCTTCCCGCAGCACTTCCTGGGCCTTCAGGGCATGCCGCGCCGCTACGTGGACTTCCCCGAGGGCTTCTCCTTCTGGAACCACATCTCGTCCATCGGATACGCCATCACCATCGTCGGCGTCGCCATCTTCCTGGTCATGCTGATCGAGGCGGCCGTGCGTCGCCGCAAGGGCGTGGCCAATCCCTGGGGCGAGGGCGCCACCACCCTGGAGTGGACCCTGTCCTCGCCCCCGCCGCACCACCAGTTCAACGAGCTGCCGGTGGTGAAGGCGGACAGCCACTGATCCGAGGCTGATCCCATCCCCGCGGGGCCGCCTTCCATCCGGAAGGCGGCCCTCGCCGTTTCAGAGCCATGACGCAGACCGAGACGCCCGTCCTGTCCACGGCCCAGCCGGAAGACTTCTTCCAGCTGCTGAAGCCGCGCGTCATGTCGCTGGTGGTGTTCACGGCGCTGACCGGTCTGGTCGTGGCTCCGGGCGATCTGGACGTCCTGTCGTCGATCATCGCGGTGGTCTGCATCGCCCTCGGAGCCGGCGCGGCCGGCGCGCTCAACATGGCGCTGGAGGGCGAGACCGACGCTCTGATGCGGCGCACGCGCGGACGGCCGGTGGCCGCTGGCCGCGTCCGCAGGAACGACGCCATGGCGTTCGGCGTGATCCTGTCGGCCGCCTCGGTCATGCTGCTGGGCATGACGACGAACTGGCTGGCCGGCGGCCTCCTCTTGCTGACCATCCTCTATTACGCCGTGTTCTACACCCTGCTGCTCAAGCGGCGGACGCCCCAGAACATCGTCATCGGCGGAGCGGCGGGCGCCTTTCCGCCGGTGATCGGCTGGGCCGCCGCGAGCGGCCAGGCGCCCTGGCCCGCATGGCTGCTGTTCCTGATCATCTTCCTGTGGACGCCGCCGCATTCCTGGGCGCTGGCCCTCTATTCGGCCGGCGACTACGCCCGCGCCGGGATCCCCATGATGCCGGTCGCGCGGGGCGCGCGCAGCACCCGCCTGCAGATCTGGCTCTACAGTCTCGTCTTCGTTCCCGTGGCCGTCGCGCCAGCCTTCACGGGACTGGGCGGGCGGCTCTATCTCGCCGTGTCGGCTGTGGGCGGCGCGGCCTTCCTGGCCCTGGCGTTCCGTCTGTGGCGCTCTCGCGCGGGCGACCAGCCCGACAAGGCCGAGGCCGTGGGGCGAGAGGCCGCATTGTATGACGTCCGCGCCGAGGCCAAACCGGCGCGCAACCTGTTCGCCTTCTCCATTCTCTACCTGATGGCGCTGTTCGCGGCGCTTCTGGTGGAGAGTCTGCCCGTCTGGCGCTGAACCCCCATGCAGCTGACCCCCGAACAAAAAAAGGCCCGCGAGCGCCGCAACCGCGCCATCGCCCTGGCCCTGGTCGCCTTCGCCGTTCTGGTCTTCGTGGTCACCCTGCTGAACCTGAAGCGCAACCTCGACGAACGCGCGCGCCTGGCTCCTCCCGCCGCCGAGGCCGGGCGATGAACAAGAACACCGTGGCTCTGGTCTGCGCGGGCGTGGTCATGCTGATGACGGGGGCCGCCTTCGCCGCCGTGCCGCTGTACCAGCTGTTCTGCCAGGTGACCGGCTTCGACGGCGCCACCATGCGGGCCGACAAGCCGTCCGAGGTCGTGCTGGACGACACGGTCCGGGTTCGGTTCGACACCAATGTGCGTGGCGGCCTGCCCATGGCCTTCAGGGCGGAACAGACCGTTCAGACCGTGCGCATCGGCGAGACCGGCCTGGCCTTCTTCGACGTGACCAACACCTCCGACCAGCCGATCCAGGCGACGGCGGCCTACAATGTCGTGCCCGAGCGCGCCGGGCCATATTTCCAGAAGCTCCAGTGCTTCTGTTTCGAGACCCAGACCATCAAGCCGGGTGAGACGCGGCAGTTTCCCGTCCAGTATTTCGTGGCCCCCGAGCTGGCGACCGACCGCGAGGCCAAGGGGGTGAAGGAAATCACCCTCAGCTACACCTTCTACCCGGGCCGCGACGCCCCCTCTGGCGCGGCCGCATAGGCGGCGCTATAGCCGCCCGAACCCCGACTCTGACTGACGAGTTCTCGATCCATGGCCGACGCCCACGCCCAGCCGCATCACGACTACCATCTGGTCGACCCCAGCCCGTGGCCGCTGGTCGCCTCCATCGCCGTGACGGTGATGATGGTGGGCGCCGTCGCCTGGATGAAGGGCGTGCTCGGCATGGAGAAGGGCACCATGTGGCTCTTCTTCGCCGGCTTCGCGGGCGTGCTCTATTCCATGTTCGGCTGGTGGTCGGACGTGATCAAGGAAAGCCGCAAGGGCGATCATACGCCGGTCGTCTCCATCGGCCTGCGGTACGGCATGGTGCTGTTCATCGCCTCGGAGATCATGTTCTTCGCGGCCTTCTTCTGGATGTTCTTCGAGATGGCGCTCTTCCACGAGGCGCGCACCCTCATCCCGGAAGTGGGCGCCGCCGCCGACACGGCGAAGGCCTGGTCCAGCTGGCCGCCGCAGGGCGTGGAGACGCTGGACCCCTGGGCCCTGCCGCTGCTGAACACCGTCATCCTGCTGCTGAGCGGCACCACGGTGACCTGGGCGCACCATGCGCTTCAGGTCGGCGACCGCAAGGCGGCCAAGACGGGCCTGCTGATCACCGTGCTCCTGGGGGTGCTGTTCACCGCCGTCCAGGCCTACGAGTACCAGCACATCATCCACGAGCACCTCTTCTTCAACGACGAGGCGGCGAACTCGGGGCTCTACGGCTCCATCTTCTTCATGGCCACCGGCTTCCACGGCTTCCACGTGCTGGTCGGCACCCTGTTCCTGGCGGTCTGCCTGCTGCGGCTGATGCGCGGCCAGTTCACGCCCGAGAAGCACTTCGGCTTCGAGGCGGCGGCCTGGTACTGGCACTTCGTGGACGTGGTCTGGCTGTTCCTCTTCGCCTTCGTCTACGTCACCTTCGGGTGATCGCGGTCGACAAGACGGCGGCAGGCGGCGCGGGTCACAGGATTCGCGCCGTCTGCGTTTCCGCGGCATGAGACGCTTTCCCTGGCTCCTGACCGTCTGCACCGCGCTGGCGCTCGCCGTGCTGGTGTCGCTGGGCGTGTGGCAGGTCCGCCGCATGGCCTGGAAGGAGGGGCTGATCGCCCGCGCCGAAGCGGCCGCCGCCCTGCCGCCGACGCCGATCCTCCAGGCGCTGTCAGCGGATGAGCCTGAGTTCCGCCGGGTGGTGCTGGATTGCCCCGGCCTGGGCTCCGCTCCTTTCCTGGAGTTGCGCTCCATCGCCGAGGGCGGTCGACCCGGCGTGCGCCTGATCTCCGCCTGTAGCCTGGCGGATGGCCGCGCGATTCTCGTGGACCGGGGCTTTGTCGCCGACACTGTCTCGGCCCGCCCGCCGCAGCAGGGTGCGGGCGGCGCGCCGCTCCGAGTGGAGGGAGTGCTGCGCCGGACGACGGCGATGCGCGCCTTCTCCGCGCCGACCTCCGGCCGGCTCTTCTACGCCCGGGCGGACGACGAGATGGCGAGGACCCTAGGCGTGACACGACCCCTGGTCCCATTGACCGTCTATGCGACCACATCCGCCAATCCCGACTGGACGGCCCTGGAGCCGTCCGCGCCGCCGCCCGCCTTCTCGAACAATCACCTCGGCTACGCCGCGACCTGGTTCGGCCTGGCGGTCGCCCTGGCCGGTGTCTACATCGCCCTGCTTCGACGAAGCCTCGGCGCCGCCGTGCGCGGTCGGCCGGCAAAGGACGCCCCCTGAAGCCCTCGCTCCACACCCTATCCAATGGTCTGCGCGTGGTGTGCGACCCCATGCCGGGCTTGCGCACCTTCGCCCTGACCGTCGCCGTGTCCGGCGGCGCCCGGTGGGAGCCCGAGGACCGCTCCGGCTGGTCGCACCTGCTCGAGCACCTCGTGTTCAAGGGCGCCGGGGACATGGCCGCGCGCGAGATCGTGGAGCGCATCGAGGCGGAAGGCGGCACGATCAACGCCTCCACCGGCTACGAGCGGACCTCCTTCGAGGTGCGGGCCATGAACGGCTCGCTGCCGCTGGCCATGCAGGTGGTCTCCGACCTGCTGTTCCGACCGACGCTCGATCCCGCCGAGATCGAGCGCGAGAAGGACGTGGTGGCGCAGGAGATCGCCGAGGCCTTCGACACGCCCGACGACCATGTGTTCGAGATGGCTCAAGCGCGCGCCTTCGCCGACCAGCCGCTGGGACGACCCATTCTGGGCTCGGTGGAGAGCCTGCGCCCGGCGACACGCGACACGGTCTCCGACTGGCGCGCCCGCCTCTATTCGCCTGACCGGATGGTCGTGGCGGTGTCGGGGGCGTTGGACGAGGCCGAGCTCCTGTCCCTGGCCGAGAGTTGGTTCGGGGCCGAGCGGGCGGTCGCGGCCGAATCGCCGGAGCCCTCCCGGTTCGAAGGGGGGGGCGAGCGCCTGGCGCGCCGCATCGAACAGGCCAATCTCGTGTTCCAGCTGCCGGCGCCGTCGGCCCTCAGCTCCGACTTCCCCGCCGCCCGCCTGCTGACCGAGATCCTGGGCGGAGGCATGGCGTCCCGCCTGTTCCAGAGCGCGCGGGAGGAACGAGGGCTGGCCTACGCCATCGACGCCTATCACGAACCCTATGCCGACACGGGCGTGCTCGGCGTCTACGCGGGCTGCGCGGCCGGGCGTGCGGAGGAGCTGGCCGAGGTCTGCGGCCGCGAGCTGCTGGATCTGGCGGAGCGGGGTCCGACGGACGCAGAGCTCGCCCGCGCCAAGGCCGTTCTGACGGCGGGTCTGTGGATGGCGGACGAGGGCCCCGCCAGCCGCGCGGGCCGCGCCGCCGCCCAGACCCTCATCTACGGCGAGCCCGTGCCGTCGGCCGAGGCCGCCGCGCGCATCGCCGCCGTCGCCGCCGAGGACCTGCGCCGCGTCGCCCGCGACAGCCTCGCTCCCGGCCGCGCCGCCACCGCCGTTCTCGGCCCCCGCGCCGCGCTGAAGGCCGGAACCCGCTTCGCGGAGACGCTGTTCGGCTGAACGGCGGAGGCCTAAGGGTGAGCTCATGGCGCTGTTCGACTGGCTGAGCGAGACGTCCGGACCGGCTGTGGAAGGCCGGGGCGTCGCCTTGCGTCCGCCGGCCATGCCCGACTATGCCGCCTGGGCCGCCCTTCGACAGCAGTCCCGCGCCTATCTCCAGCCCTGGGAGCCGCTGTGGCCGGAGGACGACCTGACCCGCGCGGCCTTTCGCCGGCGCTTGTCGCTCTACGAGCGCGAGATGGAGGCGGGGACCGCCTGGCCCTTCTTCATCTTTCGCCAGGAGGACGAGGAGCTGGTCGGCGCCATCACCTTGTCCAACGTTCGGCGCGGCGTGTCGGAGATGGGCACCCTGGGCTACTGGGTCGGCCAGCCCTTCGCGGGCGCGGGCCACGCGACGGAGGCGGTCCGCGCCTGCGCCCGCTTCGCCTTCGAGACGCTGAAGCTGCATCGCGTGGAGGCGGCGTGCGTGCCGACCAACATCGCCTCGCGGCGCGTGCTGGAAAAGTCGGGCTTCAGCCTGGAAGGCCACGCCCGCGCTTATTTGAAAATTAACGGCGCGTGGGCAGATCATCTTCTGTTCGGCTTGCTGAAAGGCGACGTCGAACACGGGGCTTGAGAAGCCGGCCCTGTTCATCCAAGGGCCGGACCGACCGTTTGACCGCCGCACGATCCAGAGCGCTGGCCTGGGACCCGACCACGGCGATCGAAGCCCTGGCCGCGGCGGACGCCGCCCTGTGGGTGTGGACCCCGTCCGAGGATCAGATCCGCTTCACCGGCGCCACCCGCTCCCTGGGCCTGGGGCCGCTCGCGCCAGAATGCTCCGGCGCGGCGTTCGTGGCCATGGCCCTGCCGCAGGACCGGGCCCTGGCCGAGCGCATCCTCAAGCCCCAGGAGGAGGGGACGGAGGTCGCCGTCCGCCTGCGCATGCGCGAGGGCGACACCTGCCTCTGGCGCGGCGTCTGGCTGGAGGACGGGCTGCGCGCCGCCGGCGTGGCGGCGCTGGAGACCAAGTTCGCGGCTTCGGATCGCGACTCGCTCACCGGCCTGCTCGACCGCCGCAGCTTCATCGCCCGCGTCGGCCAGGCCCTGGTCGAGGCGGGCGACTATGAACTGGTGGTGGCCGATCTCGACCGTCTGCGCCGGTTGAACGAGGCGCTGGGCCACGAGCGCGCGGACCTGGTGCTGTCGGCGCTGGGCTCGCGCCTCGCCGCCGCCTTTCCGGCGGACGCCTGCCCCGCGCGGGTGGGGGAGGACGAGTTCGCCGTGCTGTGCCCCAAGGGCTCGGGCAACGCGTCGGAGCGGGTCCGCGAGGCGCTGGAGCAGCCGCTGCGGGTGGCCGGCTTCGACATCTATCCGACCCTGTCCATCGGGGCCGTGGCGGCCGAGGGCGGTCCGGACGCTCCGGACGCCGCCGAACTGCTGCGCCGGGTCGAGCTGGCGGTGGAACAGGCCAAGGCCGTCGGTCGGGGCGGCGCCGCCGCCTATGGCCGGGCGCTCGAAAGCGACAGCCTGTCCCGCCTGGCCCTCGAGGCGGACCTGCGCAACGCCTTCCTGCGCGGCGAGATCGAACCCTATTTCCAGCCCATCGTGAACCTGCACACCGGCGCCGTGGCCGGTTTCGAGGCCCTGGCTCGCTGGCGGCACCCCAAGCGGGGCATGGTCGCCCCCGACGAGTTCCTGACCCTGACCGACGAGATGGGCCTGATGAACGAGCTGGGCCTGCTCATGATGAGCCGCTCGGCCCGTCAGCTGGCCGAATGGCTGGGCCGCCACCCGGCCGCGGGCAAGCTGTTCTGCTCCGTCAACCTGTCGGTGGGCGAGATCGAGCGCGACAACCTGGTGGAGGACGTCGCCCGCATCATCCAGGAGACCGGCCTGCCCAAGGGCGCGCTGAAGCTCGAGGTCACCGAGGGCGACATCATGCGCGACACGACGCGCGCGGCCGAAGTGCTTCAGCGCCTGCGCCAGGCTGGAGCCTCGCTCGCGCTCGACGACTTCGGCACCGGCTTCTCCTCCCTCAGCTATCTGGCCAAGCTGCCGTTCGACACGCTGAAGATCGATCGCTACTTCGTTCTGACCATGGACAAGGACGAGGGCTCGGCCAAGATCGTCAAGTCGGTGGTGAACCTGGGCCGCGACCTGTCTCTGGAGGTCGTCGCCGAAGGGGTGGAGAACGCCCACCTCGCGGCCCTGCTGCTCAAGGACCAGTGCCACTACGGCCAGGGCTTCGGCTATGCCCCCGCCCTGCCGGCCACCGAGGCCGAGGTCTACCTCAACGAGAGCCTGGCCGACGGCGCGGCGCCCATCAAGCAGCGGTCCGCCTGACGCCTGCGACGCCGACCTCCCGCCTTTGTCGAACCTCGGGCAGGCGCGGCGCCGCCGGGCCTCCCGTGCGTTAGGCTTCCGCCAGCAGCGGGAGACGAGGATGACGGCGGAGCGGGTCTGGGCGGTCGGCGCGGAGCTGGGCGAGGGTCCGATGTGGCACGCGGACGCCCTGTGGTTCACCGACATCAAGCGCCGGCGAGTCCACCGCTTCGACCCGAGCAGCGGGGAGGGGCGCAGCTGGGAGGCGCCCGACCAGGTCAGCTTCGTCCTGCCTCGCGCCGACGGCGGTCTGATCGCCGGGCTCAAGACCGGGCTGCACCAGTTCGATCCGGCAAGCGGCCGCTTCGAACATTTCCTCACGGTGGAGCCGGAGCTGCCCGACAATCGGCTGAACGACGCCCAGGCGGACGCGGCCGGCCGCCTGTGGTTCGGCTCCATGGACGACGGCGAGGCGGCGGCCACCGGCTCGCTGTGGCGGTTCGATCACCGCGGCCTGCATCGCGCGGACGGAGGGATCGCCATCACCAACGGCCCGACCGCCAGCCCGGACGGGCGCACCTTCTACCACACCGACACGGTCAACCGGCTGATCCACGCCTATGACGTGACCGAGGATGGCGGCCTGTCGAACCGCCGTGTCTTCGCCGAGATCGAGCCCGGCGCCGGAAACCCCGACGGGTCCACGGTGGACGGCGAGGGTCGGCTCTGGGTCGGCCTGTGGGGCGGCTGGGGCGTGCGGGTCTATGGGCCGGACGGGGCGGTGGTCGGCTTCCACGAGCTTCCCACGCCCCAGGTGACCAAGGTGGCCTTCGGCGGGCCGGACCTGCGGGACGTCTACGTCACCACCGCGGCGAAGGGCTTGCCGGAGGATCGCCGCGAGGGCGCGGGCGACCTCTACCGCCTCCGGAGCGATGCCCCGGGCCTGCCGCAGAACCTCATCCGGTCCTGAACAGCGAAAGGGCCTGACGGCGAAACCGTCAGGCCCTGTGCAATGGTGGAGCTAAGCGGAGTCGAACCGCTGACCTCTTGAATGCCATTCAAGCGCTCTACCAACTGAGCTATAGCCCCGAACCTTGAAGTCCGGTCCGCCGTGGGAATGGCCCCCCGGCGAGGCGGCGGAACCTATGTCAGGGCGTTTGCCCGATCAAGCGGCTCCGGAAGATAATTTTGAGGGGCGGCGGAACCGCCCCTCAGGGGCTTCTTCAAACCCTATTCGTCGTCCGTCGGCGGCTTGATCTCGTCGTCGAAGGCGTCGTCGTCCTCGTCCTCGATGAAGGGCACGTCGTCGTCATCGTCGGCCGGAAGCACATCGTCGTCGTCCACCGCCTCGCCCATGCCGGGCTCTTCCGTGGGATCGACCGGCGCCTCGTCCTCGTCGTCGGGCGTGAGGATGGGTTCGTGACCTTCCTCGTCGATCTCGGGAGCGGCGGGCGCCTCCTCCTCTTCGTCCTCGCCATCGGCGGCCTTGTCCTTGACCTGGTCCTCGGCCTCCTCATCGGCCGGATAGCCGGCCGGGCGGCCGCGACGGCTGCGCAGCTTCAGCGCCTCCTCGGGGTCGAAGTCGGTGGCGCACTTGGGGCAGTGGGCGGGGCGGCGGTTCAGGTCGTAGAACTTGGCCTGACAGTTCGGGCAAATCTGCTTTGCGCCCAGTTCGGGATTGGCCACTGGAGTGAGACCTTTTCTGGGATGTCGGGAAGCGGGGGCGCTCCCTTGCCACCCCGAAACGCCGCTGTCAAAACCCGGCTCCCCCATGGCCGCCCTCGCTCACCTGACCGCCCGCCCGAGCGGGGCCCTGAAAGGCGCCGTCACCGCGCCCGGCGACAAGTCGGTCAGCCACCGCGCCCTCATCCTGGGGGCGCTGGCGACCGGCGTCACGGAGATCCACGGCCTGCTTGAGGGTGAGGACGTGCTGGCCACCGCCGGCGCGGTCGCCGCCTTCGGCGCCGAGGTGGAGCGGCTGGGCGAGGGACGCTGGCGGGTGACGGGCCACGGCGGCTTCCGCCAGCCCGACGGGGTGATCGACTGCGGCAACGCCGGCACGGGCGTGCGCCTCTTGATGGGCGCCGCGGCGGGCTGCCGGGTCGCCGCTGTCTTCGATGGCGACCAGAGCCTGCGGCGGCGGCCCATGAGGCGCGTCACGGACCCCCTATCCGAGATGGGCGCTCGCTTCCGCTGGCGGGGCGAGGAGGGACGGCTGCCGGTCGAGGTCGCGGGAGGCGGGCTGCGCGGCATCGATCATTGGCAGGACGTCGCCTCCGCCCAGGTGAAGTCGGCGATCCTGCTGGCGGCGCTGAACGCTTTTCACGACACGGTCGTGTTCGAGCCGGTCCGCACGCGCGACCACACTGAGCGTATGCTCGGGGCGTTCGGCGCGGACGTGCGGGTCGCCCAGCTCGACGACGCCACGGCCGTTCGCGTGGTGGGCGGTCGCCCGCTGACGGGAACCGCCGTATCCGTACCGGGCGATCCCTCCTCGGCGGCCTTCTCGCTCGCGGCCGCGCTGATCACGCGGGGCTCGGAGGTGACGGTCGGAAACGTCATGCTGAACCCCCTGCGCACGGGCCTGTTCGAGACCTGGCGCGAGATGGGCGCGGATCTGACCGTCTCGGACCGGCGCGACAGCGGCGGGGAGGAGATCGGAGACGTCACCGCCCGCTTCTCGACCTTGAAAGGCGTGGTCGTGCCGCCCGAGCGCGCGGCCTCCATGATCGACGAATACCCGATCCTCGCCGTCACCGCCGCCTTCGCGGAGGGCTCGACGGTCATGCGCGGGATCGGCGAGATGCGGGTGAAGGAAAGCGACCGTATCGCCCTCATGGCGGACGGCCTGCGGGCTTGCGGGGTCGAGGTGGAGGAGGAGCCGGAGGGCTTCATCGTCACGGGCGGAAGAGTTGGAGGGGGCGCCGCGGTCGCCACCCAGGGCGACCACCGCATCGCCATGAGCCATCTGATCCTCGGCCTCGCCGCCGAGCGGCCGGTCAGTGTCGATGAGCCTGGGATGATCGCCACCAGCTTCCCTGGCTTCGTTGAGATGATGCGCGGCCTCGGGGCTGATATGGAGGCCGCATGAAGTCTTTCGTCATCGCCGTCGACGGCCCCGCGGCGTCGGGGAAGGGGTCGCTCGCGACGCGTCTGGGGGCGCGTTACGGCCTGCCGGTGCTGGATACGGGCCTGCTGTATCGCGCCGTGGGCATGGGCGTTCTCGACGCCGGCGGCTCTCTGGACGACGAGGCGGCGGCCGAAGCCGTGGCGCGGGCGCTGGACGCGTCCCACCTGGTCGATACCGATCGGCTGACCAGTCGCGAGGCGGGCGAGGCGGCCAGCCGGACAGCCGGCTACCCCGGCGTGCGCGCCGCCCTGCTCGAGTTCCAGCGGGCCTTCGCCGCCCAGCCCGGCGGCGCGGTGCTGGACGGACGCGACATCGGCACCGTCATCGCGCCGGAGGCTCCGGCCAAGCTGTTCGTCACCGCCACGCCGGAAGTCCGCGCACGCCGCCGCTGGCTGCAACTGACCGCGCGCGGCGAGGACATTCCCTTCGAGGACATGCTGGCCGACATCCTGCGTCGTGACGAGCGGGACGCGGGGCGTGGCGCCGCCCCCATGCGCCAGGCTGACGACGCCGTCTTGCTGGATACGACCGAGATGGATATAGAGGCCGCCTTCGATGCGGCCCGCCGCATCGTCGAGGCGGCGCGCGTCCGGCACGGGCTTTAGGGCTCAACCGGGCGAATCCCACGCTCCCACCCTCGATGGCCGCGGGCGTTCTGGCTCATCTGTCTCGCGTCGCCTGAGTTCTGACCAACCCTGCCTGCCATCCGCGCGCGGCCCATCGGCCTCGCGCCTCAACCGTTTTCACCAACCCCAAGAGCTACATGACCGAAACCCTCACCCCCTCCCGCGACGATTTCGCCGCCCTGCTCGACGAGACCCTTTCGGGCCGCGACCTCGGCGAAGGCCAGGTCGTCCACGGCCGCGTCGTCGGCATCGAAAAGGACATCGTCATCATCGACGTGGGCCTGAAGACCGAAGGCCGCATCGCTATGCGGGAGTTCGGCCAGGGCGAGGGCGCGGTGCTGCCCAAGGTCGGCGACAACGTCGAAGTCTTCCTGGAGCGGGTCGAGAACGCGCTGGGCGAAGCCGTCATCAGCCGTGACAAGGCTCGTCGCGAGGAAGCCTGGACGCGCCTGGAAGGCGTGTTCGCCGAAGGCCAGCCGGTCATGGGCGCCATCGTCGGCCGCGTGAAGGGCGGCTTCACCGTGGACCTCGGCGGCGCCTCGGCCTTCCTGCCGGGCAGCCAGGTCGACATCCGCCCGGTGCGCGACGTCGGCCCGCTGATGGGCAAGGAACAGCCATTCGCCATCCTCAAGATGGACCGTCCGCGCGGCAACATCGTCGTGTCGCGTCGCGCCATCCTGGAAGAAGCCCGCGCCGAACAGCGCACGGAGCTGGTCGGCCAGCTGCAAGAGGGCGAAGTCCGCGACGGCGTGGTCAAGAACATCACCGACTACGGCGCCTTCGTGGATCTGGGCGGCATCGACGGCCTGCTGCACGTCACCGACATGAGCTGGAAGCGCGTGTCCCACCCGAGCCAGGTTCTGGCCGTGGGCGACACGGTCAAGGTGCAGATCGTCAAGATCAACCCGGACACCCAACGCATCTCGCTGGGCATGAAGCAGCTCCAGGCCGACCCGTGGGACGGCGTGGACGCCAAGTATCCGGTGGGCGCCAAGATGTCGGGCCGCGTCACCAACATCACCGACTACGGCGCCTTCGTGGAGCTGGAAGCCGGGGTCGAGGGTCTGGTCCACGTCTCGGAGATGTCCTGGACCAAGAAGAACGTGCATCCGGGCAAGATCGTCTCCACCAGCCAAGAGGTGGACGTGGTCGTGCTGGACGTGGACGCCTCCAAGCGTCGCATCAGCCTCGGCCTGAAGCAGGCTCAGGCCAATCCGTGGGACGCCTTCGTGGCCACCCATCCGATCGGCTCGACCGTCGAGGGCGAGGTCAAGAACGCCACCGAGTTCGGCCTGTTCATCGGTCTGGACAACGATATCGACGGCATGGTGCACCTGTCGGATCTGGACTGGAACGTGTCGGGCGAGGAAGCCATCCAGCGCTACCGCAAGGGCGAGATGGTCAAGGCCAAGGTGCTGGACGTCGATGTCGAGAAGGAGCGCGTCTCGCTGGGCATCAAGCAGCTGGGCGGCGACCCCATGTCGGGCGACACCTTCGTCAAGGGCCAGACCGTCACCTGCACCGTCACCTCGGTGGAGTCCGGCGGCCTGGAGGTCAAGTTCGGCGAGGACGACGCGCCGGTCAGCGCCTTCATCCGCAAGTCGGACCTGTCGCGCGACCGCAATGAGCAGCGCCCCGAGCGCTTCGCCGTCGGCGACCGCGTGGACGCCCTGATCACCCAGGTGGACAAGGCCTCGCGCCGCATCTCCGTCTCCGTCAAGGCGCTGGAGATGAAGGACGAGCAGGAAGCGGTGGAGCAGTTCGGCTCCTCGGATTCCGGCGCGTCGCTCGGCGACATCCTCGGCGCGGCCCTGCGCGAGAAGGCCAAGTCCTAGAACGGCGTCGCCGTCTTGGACGACAGATCGGGGCGGCCGGAGCGATCCGGCCGCCCCTTTCCTTTGCGGGACGGGCGCACGGTTTCCGCCCGTTAAGTTCGAAACTGGCGTTTTCCGGGGAATTCCCCTTTTGCGCGTGGGCCGGGCTGGATAGGGTGAAGGTGCGGCCGGGCTGGGCCGCGCCAGTGGCTTCCGGATTATCTCCGATCAGAGGGGGCGCGCGCTGTGATCAAGTCAGAACTCATCGAGAAGCTCGGGACCGAGAATCCGCACCTCACCCAGGGCGAGGTCGAGCGCGTCGTGAACATCGTGCTGGACCGCATGGTCGAGGCCATGGCCGAGGGCGGCCGGGTGGAGCTGAGGGGCTTCGGCGCCTTTTCCGTCCGCAGCCGACCCGCTCGCGCGGGCCGCAACCCGCGCACCGGCGAGACGGTGGACGTGCCGGCCAAGGCTGTCCCCTTCTTCAAGAGCGGCAAGGAGCTGCGCGAGCGGCTGAACGCGTCCGGCGACGCCTGATGCGCGTGGCGGCCGAGTTCCGCGAGTTCATCGCGCGGGGCAATGTCGTGGACCTGGCCGTCGGCGTGATCATCGGCGCCGCCTTCGGCAAGATCACCACAAGCCTGGTCGAACAGGTCGTCATGCCGCCCATCGGCCTGGTGCTGGGCCAGGTCGACTTCTCCCGCCTGGAATGGGTGCTGCGGCCCGAGGACCCTGCGACGGCGGCGGTCGAGAAGGTGGCGGTCCAGTACGGCGCCTTCATCAACACGGTCGTGCAGTTCCTGATCGTCGCCTTCGCCGTCTTCCTGCTGGTGAAGGCGGTGAACAGCCTGCGTCGGAAGCAGGCGGAAGCCGTCGCCGCCCCGGCCGCGCCGACCCCGACCGAGGCCCTGCTGACGGAGATACGCGACGAGCTCAGGGCGCGGCCGAGGGCCTGATGGCCTGGCCGCTCTCTAGCCTATGCGGGCGGCCAGCTTGTTGTTTCGCCTTTGCAGCACCCAGCAAAGGATCACGGCTGGAATGCCGACGGCCGCGGTGCAGGCGAAGAACAGGGCGTAGCCGTCCATGAGCTCGCGTCCGGCCTGGAGGCTCTCCACCGCCGCGCCCGAGAAGCCCTTCAGGAACTTGCCGAGCAGGGCGTAGAAGGAGCTGAGCAGGGCGTACTGGGTCGCCGTGTAGCCGATGGACGTCAGGCTGCCCATGTAGGCGACCAGGGCCGCCCCAGCGAAACCTTCGGAGAGGTTCTCCGTGAACAGAACGGCGGCGAAGCCTTCGGTGGAGAGCCCCGACATGGCCAGGAAGGTGTAGCCCAGGTTGGACATCGGCCCCACGAAGGCTCCGATCAGCAACGTCGTGCCAAAGCCGAGCCGGATGGCCGAGACGCCCGCCAGAACGATCCCCACCAGCGTGCCGGCGAGGCCGGCGGACAGCCGCATGGCGCCGATCGCCTCCTTGGTCAGGCCGAGGTCGATGTAGAACGGCCCCGTCATGGGTCCCATCACGAAGTCGGGCAGACGATAGAGGCTGATCGCCGCCAGCATCAGCAGCGCCGCGGCCTTGTGCTCGCGCAGGAAGGCGATGAACGGCCCGACGATGGCGTCGAAAAGGCCTCGGGGCGTCCAGAGCAGCTTTCCGCCCGTGGCTTCGGTCAGGTCGCGACGGTCCACCGGTTCGCGGGAGAGCAGTGTGGCGGCGATCGCCAGGCCCATGGCCGCGCCCCACAGGGCGTAGGCGCCGGCCCAGCCGATCTGACCCGCCACGAACAGGATCAGGGCGTTCCCCGCGAGGATGGCGAAGCGATAGCCGAGCTGAAAGGCCGATGTGAGCAGGCCTTGATCCTCATCGCTGCCGCCGGCCGTCTCGATGCGCCAGGCGTCCGCGACGATGTCCTGCGTCGCCGCCGAGAAGGCGGTCACCAGGGCGGCGACGCCCAGCGCCGTCAGCCCGCCTCCGGGCCCGATGATGGCCATGGCGATGAGCGAGGCGCCGACCATCAGCTGGGACAGCAGGAGCCAGCCGCGCCGCCGACCCAGCCTGCCCAGCAGAGGCAGGTCGACCCGGTCGATGACGGGCGCCCAGAGAAACTTGAACGAATAGGCGAGGCCCACCCAGGAGATGAAGCCGATCGCCGCCAGCTCGACGCCGTCCTCGCGCAGCCACAGGCCCAGCGTGTTGCCGACCAGCATGAAGGGCAGGCCGGAGCCGAAGCCGATCAGCAGCGTCAGCAGCACCCGCTTCTGACCGAGCGACCGGAGCACGTCCATGCTGCCGCCGGACTTCCTCGATCGAGGCCCCTCAGGCCCCCCGATCCCCTCTCCCGCTTCAGCGCGCCGCTCCTCGCGGCCGACTCCACGCCCCGGCTGATCGCTCACTTGATGCCCTCGCTGGGCGCTGACTCGCGCCTCTAGACGGCGACCTTGGCGCGGATGTCCCGGTTCGTCCAGCGGGCCAGCACGGCCTTCAGCTGATCGACCTCCAGGGGCTTGACCAGGTGGTCGTTCATGCCGGCCTCCAGACAGGCCCGCCGGTCCTCCGGAAAGGCGTTGGCTGTGAGCGCCACCACCGGCGTGTCGTCGCCGGCCTTGCGCAGGGCGCGTGTCGCGGCCGGCCCGTCCATGCCGGGCATGCGCATGTCCATGAGCACCAGTTCGTAGCGGGCGCGGCGCAGCGCCTCCAGCGCCTCCTCGCCGCTGGCCGCAGTCTCCACGGAGCAGCCTTCACGCCGCAGCAGGGTCTTGGCCAGGAGGGCGCCGACGGGATTGTCCTCGACGAGCAGCACCCGGAAGCCGGCGAAGCGGGTCTCCGCCACCCGGTCGTCGTCGGCCGCCACCGCGGGCTTGGCGACCGCGCCTGAGCCCAGCGCCGCCAGCACCCGCTCGGCCACGGAGGCGCGCCGCAGGGGCTTGATGAGATAGCCGTGAAAGCCCGCGGATCGATAGCGGGCGATCAGGTCGCGTTCGCAGGGCTTGAGCAGCACGATGGCCTTGGCGGCCGCCGGCCGGTTCGCGAGCCCGCCTGTGGCCGCCGCGTGGTCGATCAGAACCACGGAGGCTCCCTCCGACACGCGGCCGCCGGAGGCTCGCACCTGCGCCTCGGCCGCACGAGCGACGAAGGGATCGGGAGAGCGCACCTCCACCTCGACGCCCTCCAGCAGCTTCAACCCGGGCGTTCCCTCGACCGCTTGCAGCGGGGCCTCGAAGCGAAAGCGGGCGCCGCGGCCGTCCGGCCGGTCCTCCACGGCGACGGAGCCGCCCATGGCGTCGGCCAGCTTGCCGACCACCGCCAGTCCCAGGCCCGCGCCGTCATGACGGGTGGCGTCCGAGGCGTCGGCATGGCCGAACTCCTCGAAGATGCGGGCGCGCGCTTCCACCGGGACGCCCGGGCCGGTGTCGTCGACGATGAAGGCGATCCCGGTCGCGGTGCGCTCGGCCTTCAGCCAGACGCCGCCCTGCTCGGTGAACTTCACCGCATTGCCGGCGAGATTGAACAGGACCTGGCGCAGCCGCCCCTCGTCGGCGAGCACGGGCGGCAGGTCGGGTTCCGCGGACCAGGCGATCTCCAGCCCCTTCTCGTGCGCCTTGGGGCTGAGGAGTTCGGCCACGCCCCGCAACAGGCTTTCGGCGTCGACGGGACCCAGGTCGAACTCCAGCTTGCCGGCTTCCAGCCGGGCATAGTCCAGAAGGTCGTTGACCAGCCCCAGCAGGTGTTCGGCGGAGGACCGGGCGGCCTCGGCGTAGGCGCGCTGGGCGCCGTCGAGCTTGGTGCGGGTCAACAGGCCGAGCATGCCGATGACGCCGTTCAAGGGCGTCCGCATCTCGTGGCTCATCAGCCTGAGGAACTGCTGCTCCGCCTCGCCCGCCCGCCTGCGCCTGCCCATGCCTGACTCCCGCCTCTCGAACGGGAGCCTGGCATGGAGGGAGTTAAGGCCGGCTCACCGCGCGCGACCCAGGAGCAGGCGGTCGCGCGCGGGCTGGCCTTGGCCCGCCGGGCCGCTGCGCTGGCCGACATAAAGGTCCAGCCGCCCGTCGCGGTCGAAGTCGGCGATCTCGACGGCCAGGTTCGGCCCGGTCACGGCCTCCGCGAACACCTGGGACGAGACATCGGTGAGGACGCCCTCGCCGTTGTTCAGCCAGACGCTGATCGGGCCCATGTCGGACCGGACCATGTCCAGGTCCCCGTCGCCGTCCAGGTCGGCGAAGCGCGCGTCCAGCGTGGTCGCCTCCTCGCGGGGCGCGCGCTCGTCGGTCGCCAGGGCGAACCGCCCCGCGCCGTCGTTCAGCATCAGCATGTCGTTGGGGCTGCGGCCCTGCCAGCCGACGTGGCTGAAATACAGGTCGAGGTCGCCGTCGCCGTCCACGTCCGCCGGCGCGACCTTTCTCGCCTCCACATTGCCCGACGGCGGGTGAAAGCCGTTGTCGGTGAAGACGGCGCGGCCGTCGTTGGTCATCAGCCGATGGCTTCCCTCCTGCGCGAGGATCAGGTCCAGGTCGCCGTCCTTGTCGAGATCGGCGAACTCCGCATCCTGGGCGGTGGCGTTGTCCGACCCCAGCCGCGACAGGCCGGCGTCGACGAAGTGGCCGTTCCCGCGGTTCAGCAGCAGCCGGTCCTGGCCCGCGCCCGCGATCAGCAGGTCGAGGTCGCCGTCGCCGTCCACGTCGCCGTGGGCCACCGCGTTGGCCTCGGAGTCCGGCAGCCGCCCCAGCTCCAGGACGAAGCCGTTGGCCGTCCCGCGATAGAACTCGTGCACGTCCTTGCGGCCGAACTTCACGTCGTCCTCGCTGACGATGACGATGTCCAGCCGCCCGTCGCCGTCGAAGTCGGCGATGGAGACATCCTCGCTGTCGTGCCCCGCGCCCGCGAACTTCAGCTGCTGCGGTCCCGGCTCCAGAGCGTCTGCGGGCAGGGCGGGCAAGAGGTCGGCGCGGCGGAACCGCCCGCCCTCGTTCAGCAGCACGATATTGGCGAGGAACTCCTGGGCGGTGACGATGTCCAGGTCGCCGTCGCCGTCGAGGTCGGCGGCTTCCACGTCCATGGTGTGCTTGCCCGTCATGTCCGGCAGGTGGGTCTCGGTCACGTCCTCGAAGCGGAAGGCGGCCGTCTGGGCGGGCGGTTCGGGCGGCCGGGGAATGGCGGGAACCTGGGCGTGGGCCGCGCCGGCCAGGGCCGTGGCGGCCAGCAAGGTCAGTCGAAACATGGCGGTGATCCTCCCGCCGCCACGCTAGGCGAGGGAGCCGGCGGCCTCACATGAAGCTTCGGTAAGGTTCAGAGGATGTCGAGCACCGTCTCCCTCGGACGACCGAGGCGCACGCCCTTGGGGCTCCGCACGATGGGACGTTCGACCAGGACCGGGTGCTCGACCATGGCGGCGATCAGCGCCTCGTCCGACACGCCGGCGTCCAGCAGGCCGAGTTCGGCGGCCAGCGGCTCCTTGGCGCGCAGAACATCCCTTGGGCCCCGACCCATGTCGGCGAGCAGCGCCTTCAGGCGATCGGCGGTCCAGCCGGCGTTGAGATACTCCACCACCTCCGGCTCGTGGCCAGCGTCGCGGACCAGGTCGAGCACGCTTCGCGACGTGCCGCAGTTCGGATTGTGGAAGACGGTCACGGGGAAGTCGCTCATGAGGTCCCGGTAGAGGATGACGGCCCGAGGCTGAACCCCTATCTGCGGGAGCATGACCCTTTCCGTCGCTCCCGCGCCCATCCTCGAGACCTCCGGCGTCGATCCCGACGAGGCCCTGTCGATCCTGGGCGGCGCCCTGGCCTCGGCCGACGACGGCGAGCTGTTCCTGGAGCGCTCCGAAAGCGAGGCTCTGGTGTTCGACGACGGGCGGCTCAAGTCCGCTAGCTATGACGCGTCGGAGGGTTTCGGCCTGCGCGTGGTGGCGGGGGAGACCGCCGGCTACGCCCATTCCAACGAGATCACCGCCGCCGCGTTGAGACGGGCCGCCGACAGCGCCGCCCTGGCCAAGCGCGGCCACGCGGGCGTGGCGGCTGAGGCGCCGCGCGCCACCAACCAGAAGCTCTACGACGAGCTGGACCCGCTCGCCTCGCCCAGCTTCTCGGACAAGATCGCCCTGCTGCAGGAGATCGACGCCTGGGCGCGGGCGCGGGACCCGCGCGTGGTCCAGGTCTCCGCCTCCATCCTGGGCGAGCGGCGTCAGGTGGAGATCCTGCGCGGCGACGGGCGGCGTGTGCGCGACACCCGGCCGCTGGTGCGGCTGAACGTGTCGATCACGGTCGAGAAGGACGGCCGTCGCGAGAGCGCCTCGACCGGGGCGGGGGGCCGCACGGGGTTCGAAGCCTGGATCGCGCCCGATCGCTGGCGCGGCCAGGTCGACGAGGCGCTGCGGCAGGCCATGGTGAACCTGGAGGCGGTGGACTGCCCGGCCGGCGAGATGGACGTGGTGCTGGCCGCCGGCTGGCCCGGCGTCCTGCTGCACGAGGCCATCGGCCACGGCTTCGAGGGCGACTTCCATCGCAAGGGCTCGTCGGTGTTCACCGGCATGATGGGCCAGAGGGTCGCGGCGCCAGGCGTCACGGTGGTGGACGACGGCTCCATCGCCGGACGGCGCGGCTCGCTTTCGATCGACGACGAGGGCACGCCCACCGGCCGCACCGTGCTGATCGAGGACGGGATCATGGTCGGCCTGATGCACGACCGGCTGTCGGCGCGTCAGCTGGGCGCGCGGGCCACCGGCAACGGGCGGCGCCAGTCCTTCGCCCACATGCCCATGCCGCGCATGACCAACACCTTCATGGAGGGCGGCTCGGCCAAACGCGAGGAGATGATCGCCTCGACGAAACGCGGCCTCTACGCCGCCAACTTCGGCGGCGGTCAGGTCGACATCACCAACGGCAAGTTCGTCTTCCAGTGCACGGAGGCCTATCTGATCGAGGACGGGAGGATCACCGCGCCGGTGCGCGGCGCGACCCTGATCGGCGACGGCGCGACCGCGCTGACCCGCATCGAGATGGTCGGCGACGACTTCGCCTTCGACCCGGGCGTCGGCACCTGCGGCAAGGCGGGACAGGGCGTGCCGGTCGGCATCGGCCAGCCGTCGCTGAAGATGGGCGGTCTGACCGTGGGCGGCACCGCCGTCTAGGGCTGCGCCTTCCACGCCGGTCCGGCGATCTGGAAGCCGCGCGCCTCCAGCCCGTCCAGAACCCCCGCCGGCTCCGCCAGCAGGCGCAGCGGCGCGACGGCCAGGGTGACGCCGTCCTGCTGGATCGCCGTCTCGATGGCGGTCAGCCAGGCCCCACGAAGCTGCGGCCCCAGCTCTGGGTCGCCCCACGGCCAGCAGCGATCCAGCGCCCGGTCCAGAGGATTGGCCAGCACGGCGGGCACCTCGCGCCGTCGCCAGGCTTCGGCCCGGGCCGCATGGCTGTCCTTGCCCGCCTCCGCAGCCGTAAGTCCCGCCTCGATACAGGGCACATAGGCCGAAGGCGGCATGGTGATCAGATTGTCCACGATCTCGTCGCCGCGCACCGTGCCCACGGTCTCGCCTCGCACCCGCGCCTTGCGGGCGGCCGCGCGGACCACGTCCTCGACGTCCCGCCCGCCTCGCTCGTAGCCGGCCTTGTCGCTGAGCAGGTCGAAGCCGGTGACGAACAGGCTGCGGGTTCGCCAGCCCTGGTTGCGCTCCGTGGCCATGACCGCTTCCAGCCGCGCCTGCAGCTCCGGCGACAGATGGTCGGCCGTGGTCGTTCCGCGCGGCAGGGCGCCGATGGTCCGCGCCCGCCAGATCAGGCGCAGCAGATCGGCGGGCGAGGCCCTGGCTTCCGGCGGATAGAGGATCCGGTCGGCGCGTTCCGTGGCCGCCTCCAGGCCCGACGGGCTCCAGGACAGATCCTTGGGCAGGCCGCGGATGGCGCCGACGAGGATCAGGGTGCGGCCGTCCTTGGTCACCTCCCACACCGGCGCGGCGGTGCGGCGGGCCACGACCACGATGTCCTCCACCTCAGCGACCGGAGGCTCCTGGGCGAACGCCGACGAACCGGCCATCGCGGCCGAGATTATGGCGAAGAAAAGGCCGACTTTGTTCATGCGAACACTGTAACCGCTTCGGTTTCCGCTCGCCATTACATCACGGTAATCCTGTCAGCGATTTAATCCACCTGTCTGGCTTGTAACTGGCTCGCTCATCTTGGCGACGGCAAACCTCTCCTCACTGAAGAGGGGAGTATCCGAATGTCCAAGGCCCTGTTGCTGGCGTCGAGCGCCGTCGTCCTGTTTTCCGCCACCGGCGCCCTGGCCCAGGCCGCGTCCGAGCAGCAGGCGGCGCAGCAGCCCCGGCCGGTCGCCCCCGGAACCCAGGTGGACGCCAGCCAGCAGGGCGTTCTGGTCTTCCAGCCCGACTTCTTCGCCGCCCAGCGGCCCGCCACGGCGTTGGAGATGGTGCAGCGGGTGCCGGGCTTCAGCATCAACGACGGCGACGGCTCGCGCGGGTTCGAGGGCGCGGTCGGCAACATCCTGATCAACGGCGCGCGGCCGGCCTCGAAGAACGACACCGGCTCCAGCGCCGCCTCCCGCATCCTCTCGGCCCAGGTCGAGCGCATCGAACTGATCCGCGGCGGCGCGCCCGGCATCGACATGCAGGGCTTCTCCGAGGTCGTGAACATCATCAGCAAGCGCGAAAGCTCGCTGCAGCAACAGGCTCAGATCGACGGCATCCTGTTCGAGGACGGCGGCCCCCAGATCTGGGGCGGACGCTATCAGGTGACCAAGCGCGACGGCGATCGCACCTATGGCGTCACCGTGGCCGACGGCGTCAGCATCAGCGACAGCCAGGGACCGGGCGTCTTCACCCGCCGCGACGGAACGGGCGCCGTGCTGCGCCAGGAAGCGCTGGACTCGCGCATGGAAGGCGGCGGCCGCGCCATCCGCGGCAACTACGCCGGCCCCCTGATGGGCGGCAAGATCGACCTGACCGCGCGCTACGGCGTCAGCGACTGGCGCGAGAACCAGACCCTGACCTCGGCCACGAGCCTGCGGGAAAGCCCGTTCGCGCAGGACGGATCCGACGTCGAGTTCGGCGCCGTCTACGAGCGGCCGCTCGCCACCGGCTGGAAGGCCGAAGGCCGGTTCATCCACACCGGCCGCCAGGTCGAGGGCGAAAGCCTGAGCCGCGCGCGGCTGAACAATGTCGACCAGCCGGAGCAGCGCTTCGCCTTCGACACCGAGTCCTCCGAAACCATCCTGCGCGGCCTGCTGCGCCATGAGCAGTCCGCCAGCCTGACGGTCGAGTTCGGCGCCGAGGCCGCGTTCAACATGCTCGACACCGCGCAGAGCTTCTCCATCGGGGGCGCGCCCGTGCCCCTGCCCTCGGCCACGGTGAAGGTGGAGGAGCTGCGCGGCGAGGCCTTCGCCAAATCGACCTGGCGGATCACGCCGGAACTGTCGCTGGAGACGGGGGTGCGCTTCGAGCACTCGACTATCAGCCAGTCGGGCGACGCCGATTCAGAGAAGTCGCTCCTCTTCGGCAAGCCGCGCGCCCTGCTCAGCTGGACGCCCGCCCCGGGCCATCAGGTGCGCTTCCGCGTCGAGCGCGATGTCGGCCAGCTGAACTTCAACGACTTCGCCGCCTCCTCCAACCTGCAGAACAACCAGGTCTTCGGCGGAAACGTCGATCTGGAGCCGGACCAGCGCTGGATCAGCGAGGTGACCTACGAGCGGCGTTTCTGGAAGGAAGGCGTATTCTCGGTCGGGCTTCGCCATGACGAGATCTCCGACGCCATCGATCGCATTCCGCTGGCCGGCGGGCTGGCGGCCGTGGGCAACATCGGCGACGCGACCATCGACTACCTGTCCGTCAGCCTGACCCTGCCGACCACCAACCTCGGCATTCCGGGCGGGCGGCTCAGGCTCGCCAACACCTGGATCGAGTCCGAGGTGATCGATCCCACGACCGGCCGGGCCCGCCCCATCTCGGGCATCCGCGACTCCGATCCCGGCATCCGCTGGAGCCAGGACCTCCGCAACGGCACGATCCAGTGGGGCGCCGAGTACTTCCCCGGATGGGATCAGACGGTCTACGACCCCGATCAGCGCCAGACGGTCAGCCTGGCCGACTACCGGGTGCTCTATCTGGAATGGAAGCCGACCGCCCAGTGGTCGATCCGCGGCCAGGTCAACATCTGGGACGATTTCGAGATCGAGCGCGTCGTCTACGCCGACCGGCAGACCCAAGCCGTCGCCTATGTCGACGAGCGGCTGATCGACCCGCGCACCTTCTTCCAGATGCGCGTTCGCAAGACCTTCTGATCGGGGACGGGGAGAGGATCATGAACAAGAAATTCTGGCTGATCGGGGCGGCCGCGCTGGCCCTGGCGGGACCGGCCATGGCGCAGGAGGCGAGCGGGCAGGCCGACGCCGGGGTGCTGGTCTTCACCCCGGACTTCTTCGCCGCCCAGCGCCCGAACACGGCGCTGGACATGGTCAGCCGCATTCCGGGATTCACCGTCCAGGACGGCGACGGCTCGCGCGGCTTCGAAGGCGCGGTCGGCAACATCCTGATCAACGGAGCGCGCCCGGCCTCCAAGAACGACACCGGCTCGTCCGTGCTGTCGCGCACCCTGGCCCCGCAGGTGGAGCGCATCGAGCTGATCCGCGGCGGCGCGCCCGGCATCGACATGCAGGGCTATTCGGTGGTGGTGAACGTCATCATCAAGCGGCAGTCCAGCCGCGAGCACATCCTGACGGGCAACTACGCCCACTTCGAAGGGGGCACCGACGCCGCCTTCGGCACCTATCAGTTCACCGCCCGCGACGGCGAGCGGACCTGGGGCCTCACCCTGTCCGACGGCGTCTCCATCAACGACGCCAGCGGGGTGGGCCGCGTCACCCGCCGCGACGCCACCGGCGCCGTGCTGCGCGACGAAGGCTACTTCAACGACCAGCAGGGCGGCGGCCAGTCCATCCGCGGCAACTACACCGACGCCTTCATGGGCGGGAAGGCGGACCTGACCGCGCGCGTCGGGCGCAACGACTACAGCCAATGGAGCCGCCAGGACGCCCCGGGCGTGCTGCGCGAGAACCGCTTCGACGAGGAGGGGACCAACGGCGAGGTGGGCGTTGTCTTCACTCGCCCCGTGCGCGCGGGCCTGGTCTCCGAAACCCGCTTCATCCGCGAGTGGAGCGACTTCGAGAACGCCTCGGTCTCCAACAATACCGCCGGCGGCGTGACCAGCCCCGAACAGCGCTTCGCCTCTCAGGGCAATACGTCGGAGACCATCCTGCGCTCCCTGCTGCGCTGGGAGCAGACGGCGGCGGTGACGGTGGAGGGCGGCGGCGAGCTGGCCTACAACATGCTGGAGGTCGATCAGGCCTTCACCCAGGGCGGCGTCGCCGTGCCCCTGCCCTCCGACCAGATCAAGGTGGAGGAGACGCGCGGCGAACTGTTCGCCAAGACCACCTGGCGCGTCTCGCCGAACCTGACGGCCGAGGGCGGCGTCCGGCTCGAAGCCTCCACCATCAAACAGTCCGGCGACGCGGATCAGGAGAAGAGCTTCTTCTTCGCCAAGCCGCGCGTCCAGGTGACCTGGACCCCCATGCCGCAGAACCAGCTGCGCCTGCGCTTCGAGCGCGACGTCGGCCAGCTCGACTTCGGCGACTTCGCCGCCTCCTCCGACCTGGCGGCCGACACCGTGTTCGGCGGCAATGTGGACCTCGAGCCGGAGAAGCGCTGGATCTCCGAGGTGGTGTACGAGCGCCGCTTCCTCGGCGACGGCATCGTCTCCATCGGCTATCGTCATGACGAGATCAGCGACGCCATCGACCGTCTGCCCCTGTCGGGCGGCCTGTCGGCGGTGGGCAACATCGGCGACGGCACGCTGGATCAGCTGGCGGTGAACGTGGTCGTGCCCATGGACTGGGCCGGGTTCTCGGGCGGCGAGTTCCGCTTCCGCAACACCTGGAACAAGACCAGCGTCACCGATCCGACAACGGGGCGGGAGCGGCCGATCTCGGGCCTGCGCCCCTCGCAGCCGGGCTTCACCATCGCCCAGGACATCGCCAGCTGGAAGATCAACTGGGCCGCCACCTATCTCGATAGCATGCGCCAGTTCTCCTACGACCCGGACCAGGTCTCGGGCTTCCGGGGCAACGACTATTTCGAGGGCTTCATCGAGTACAAGCCGACGCCCAGCCTCGCGCTCCGGGCCCAGGTGAACGTCTGGAACGATTTCGTGGTCGAGCGCACGGTCTTCGCTGACCGCTCCGCCGCCCGGCCGATCGCCTTCACCGAGATCCGCCCCACCGATCCCCGCACCTTCTGGCAGTTCCGGGTGCGCAAGACCTTCTGATCCGGACGGAGCCCCGCTCCCTCGGGGCAGGAGAAACCGGACAGAAGAAAGGGCGGCGCCGAGGCCCGGCGCCGCCCTCTCTCGTTTCAGGCGTCGTCCGACGGGTCAGTGACCCGCCGAACCTCCGGCGGTGGAGGTGGCGGGACGGGCCACATTGCCGTCCTCGCCGCCGCGGTCGGTGACCGTCGGCCCGGGGTGGTTGTCCTTCCCGCCGCCGTCCGCCCCGTGCGACCAGCCCTTGATGAAGAAGCTGAGCACGATGAAGGCCACGCCGATGCCGACACCCCAGAGCCCGATGAGGTTGAAGGTGTCGAGCGAGCTCTGAAGCGCGAGCTCGGGATTGGTCACCTCGCCGCCGACCGTCTCCGTGCCCGCCAGCTTGGCGATCTCGCCGCCGATGAAGTGGGCGATGGAGGAGGCCATGAACCAAACCGCCATCATGAAGGAGACGATGGAGGCCACCGACAGCTTGGTGATCTGCGACAGGCCCACGGGCGACAGGAACAGCTCGCCGGTGGTGTGGAGCATGTAGAGCAGCGCCAGCAGGACCAAGGGCGTCCGGAAGGCGTCGTTGACCATGCCGGAGTTCGCGCCCCAGACGACCACCAGGAAGCCGAGGCCCACCTGCATGATGCCCAGGCCGAACTTCACCACCGGGTTCGGGTCCATTCCGCGACGGCCGAGTCCGGCCCAGAGGGCGGCGAACACGGGGGCGAAGATCAGGATGTAGCCGGCGTTGAAGGATTGGGTCTGGGACGCCGTCAGCGTGGTGTCGATCCACAGGCCGGCCTGCGACAGGCCCGACGCCGCCATCTGCTCGGGCGTGCCGTAGGGGATGCCCAGGAAGGTGCCGGCGGTCGGCGTCATCGACAGGTCGACGTTGCGGTCGGCGAACAGGTTCAGCGAGGAGCCGGCCTGTTCGAACAGGGTGAAGAACACAGCCGAGCCGAAGATCAGCACCATGGCCAGCATCATCCGCTCGCGGGCGATCTTGTCGCCCTTGAGCTTGAAGACGATGAACCAGGTGACGAAGGCCAGGGCCAGGATGGTCGAGACCAGAAGCCCCTGACCCACCAGCGTGTGGTTGGGCACGATGAAGTAGAGCGCGGCCACCCCGACGAACCCGAGGATGTAGATGATCCATTCGCGGTTGAGCGGGCCCAGCACGGGCGCCTTCATCCGCACCGGATCGGGGCTTTCGCCCTTGCCCTGCAGCAGGGGCTTGCCCAGCCAGAAGACGATCAGGCCGAGCAGCATGCCGACCCCGGCCAGGCCGAAGCCCGCCCACCAGCCGACCGTCTGCCCCAGATAGCCGCACAGCACCGCCGCCCAGAAGGCCCCAAGGTTGATGCCGTAGTAGTAGAGGGTGAAGCCGGAATCCCGCCGGGGGTCGCCCTGCGGGTAGAGCTGGCCGACCAGGGTGGAGATGTTGGGCTTGAGGAAGCCCACGCCCATGATGATGAGCGACAGCGCCACGTAGAAGGCGGTCACGCCCGAGGGGTCGCGCGTCTCGCTGAGCTCGTAGCTGCCGGTGGGCAGGACCTGGGGCAGGGCGCCGCCCGCGGGCAGGCCCTCGATGGTCAGGCCCTGGTCGCCCGAGCTGTACTCATAGGCCTGGCCGCCCACGACCAGCTTGGTTTCCTGCGCGTCGCCGCGGCCCTCGATCTGCACCGCATACTCCTGGCCGCCGTAGCGCAGGGTCTGGGTCGCCGGATTGCCCTCATAGGCCATCAGCCCGTGGCCCATGACCAGCAGGATGGCGCCGAACATGATGGCGCGCCGGGTGCCGATGTAGCGGTCCGCGACGATGCCGCCGATCAGCGGCAGCAGATAGACCAGCGAGCCGTAGGTGCCGTACTGGCCGGTCGCGAAGCCGTCGTCGAACAGGAAGTGCTGCGTCAGATAGAAGATCAGCAGGCCGCGCATGCCGTAGAAGGAGAAGCGCTCCCACATCTCGGCGAAGAAGCAGATGATGAGGCCCTTGGGATGGTTCTTGAGGATCTGCAGCAGCACGGGCAGACCCGTCACCACCGTGATCACCACCCCCAATAGAATGACGATGTTCATGCCTACCCTATGAGCGGCGGGCGTGAGGGCGCCCGCGTCTTTGTTGAACCGAAGAGCCTTCGGACTCGCGCCCGGGGACCCCTCGCCCCCTTGCGAAGCGGCGATAGAGCCACCAGAGCCCGGCCTTTACAAGATGTAACCCGCCGTGAGCTCAGGCGGTCGGCGGCACGGCCGTGGCCCCCGCAGGCGCGGCCAGGGCGAGGTCGTCGCCGTCCGGATCCCCTGTCGCGCCGCCTTCGTAGGCGGCGAAGGTGGCGGCGGTGATGATCTCGCTGACCGAGGCGCCCAGGGACACGATCTGCACCGACTTCTCCAGCCCGACCAGCAGCGGTCCGATCACGCTGGCCCCGCCCAGCGCCTGGACCAGGCCTGTGGAGATGGCGGCGGAGTGATAGCCCGGCATGACCAGGACATTGGCGTCCTTGGACAGGCGCACGAAGGGGTAGGCCTCCCGCGCCTCGGCCGACAGGGCCAGCTCCGGCGGCATGTCGCCCTCGTATTCGAAGTCCACCCCCATGCCGTCCAGGATGCGGATGGCCTCGCGCACCTTCTCGCCCCGGTCTCCCGGCGGATTGCCGAAGGTGGAATAGCTGAGGAAGGCCACGCGCGGCGTGCGGCCGAGGCGCCGAACGGTCTCGGCGGCGTGAATGGCGATCTCCGCCAGCTCCTGGGCGCTCGGCAGCTCGTGGATGGAGGTGTCGGCCACGAACAGGGTGCGGCCCTTGGCCAGCAGGATCGACAGGCCGATCAGCCGGTGCTTGGTGTCCAGCACGCGCTGCACTTCGCGCAGGGCCATGTTCACGTTGCGCGTCACCCCGGTGACCATGGCGTCCGCCTCTCCGCGCGCGCACATGGCGGCGGCGAAATAGTTGCGGTCCTGATTGATCATGCGCTGCACGTCGCGCCGCAGATAGCCCCGCCGCTGCAGCTTGCCGTAGAGCCAGTCGACATAGGTGGTGTTGTGCGTCGACAGGCGGGCGTTGGTGACCTCGATGCCGAGCTCGTCGAAGTTGAGCCCCGCCTCCAGCGCGTTGTGGCGGATCAGCTCCTCGCGGCCCACCAGGATGGGGGTGCCGAGCTCGGCCTGTTTGAAGCCCCAGGCGGCGCGGATGACGGAGGGCTCCTCGCCCTCGGCGAACACCACGCGGCGATTGGGCGCCGCGCGCACGGCCGAGGCGATGCGCTGCATCAGGGCGGCGGAGGGATCGACGCGGCTGCGCAGCTGCGCGCGATAGGCGTCCATGTCCTCGATGCGCCGTCGCGCCACGCCCGTGTCCATGGCGGCCTGGGCCACGAAGGGCGGGATGTACCAGATCAGGCGCGGGTCGAACGGCGTCGGGATGATGTAGTCTGGACCGAACTTCAGCTTGCGCCCGCGATAGGCGGCGGCCACCTCGTCTGGAACGTCTTCGCGGGCCAGAGCCGCCAGCGCCTTGGCGCACGCGACCTTCATCTCGTGGTTCACCCGCCGCGCCCGCACGTCCAGGGCGCCCCGGAAGATGTAGGGGAAGCCGAGCACATTGTTGACCTGGTTGGCGTAGTCCGACCGCCCCGTCGCCACGATGGCGTCCGAGCGCACGCTCAGCACGTCCTCCGGGGTGATCTCCGGGTCCGGATTGGCCATGGCGAAGATGATGGGCCTGGGCGCCATGGAGGCGACCATCTCCTTGGTGATGGCGCCCTTCGCAGCCAGCCCCAGCACCACGTCGGCGCCGACCATGGCCTCCGCCAGGGTCCGGTGCGGCGTGTCGGTGGCGTGCGCCGCCTTCCACTGGTCCACGTTCGGCCGGCCCTTGTAGACCACGCCCTCGCGATCGAGGATGACGGTGTTCTCCGGCCGCACGCCCACCGCCTTCATCAGGGCGATGGAGGAGAGGCCGGCGGCGCCGGCGCCCACCAGCACCACCTTCACCTCGTCGATCTTCTTGCCCTGGATTTCGCAGGCGTTGATCAGCCCGGCGGTGGAGATGATGGCCGTGCCGTGCTGGTCGTCGTGGAAGACGGGGATGTCCAGCAGGTCCTGGAGCTCGGCCTCGATCTGGAAGCATTCCGGGGACTTGATGTCCTCCAGGTTGATGCCGCCCCAGGTGTCGCCGATGTTCTTGACCACGGTGACGAACTCGGCGGGATCGGTGGTCTTCACCTCCACGTCGAAGCTGTCGACGTCGGCGAAGCGCTTGAACAGCACCGACTTGCCTTCCATCACCGGCTTGGAGGCCATGGCCCCCAGATTGCCGAGGCCCAGGATCGCCGTGCCGTTGGAGATGACGGCGACCAGATTGCCCTTGGACGTATAGTCGTAGGCCCGGTCGGCCTCATCGGCGATGGCCAGCACCGGCGCCGCCACGCCCGGCGAATAGGCCAGGGACAGGTCGCGCTGCGTCGCCATGGGCTTGGTCGGCGCCATGGAGATCTTGCCGGGCGTCGGCAGGCGGTGGAAGTCCAGCGCCTCCGTGTCGGAGAAGGTCTGCTTGTCGGTCAGATCAGGCATGGGCGGCTCCGTGAGGCCTCGTTCCTAGTGCGGGGCGTCCGGAGCGGCAACCGGCTGAAACGTGGCGGCCCTAGAGAACCCCGGTGCGCTCCAGCTGCACGGGGCCGGTCATGTAGACGTGGTCCGTCGCCTCGTCCCACCGGATGAACAGCTCCCCCCCGTCCACGACCACTCGCGCCGCCCTGTCCGTCAGCCCCCGGCGGGCGCAGGCCACGAGGGCCGCGCAGGCGCCGGTGCCGCACGCCCTCGTCAGCCCCGCGCCGCGCTCCCACACCCGCAGACGGATGTGATCGCGGCCCAGCACCTGGGCGAAGCCGACGTTCACGGCCTGCGGGAACAGCGGATGGTGCTCGATCAGCGAGCCGGTGGCGCGCACAAAGCCGTCGTCCAGCCTGTCGGTGAAGAAGACCACGTGCGGATTGCCCATGGAGACGGCGCCCGGCGTGTGCAGCACGGGATCGTCGATCGGGCCGACCTGAAGCTCGATGCCGCGCGTGTCCATCTCCTCGGCCAGCGGGATCTGGTCCCAGCGGAGGCGCGGGGGGCCCATGTCCACGCGGACCCGCCCGTCCGGCTCCTTCCAGGCGGTGGTCGGTCCGGCGGCGGTGTCGATCACGGCGGTGTCGCGCCCGCTGGACTCCATCAGCACCCAGCCGACGCAGCGCAGCGCGTTCCCGCAGGTCTCCACCTGCCCGCCGTCGGCGTTCCAGACGCGCATGAAGGCGTCGCCCCTGTCGGACGGCTCGATGGCGATCAGCTGGTCGCAGCCCTCGCCCGTCCCACGATCCGCGATGGCGCGCGCCTCCGCCTCCGTCGGCCGGAATGGCTGGTCCAGCGCGGTCACGACCACGAAGTCGTTCCCGGCGCCGTTCATCTTCAGGAAAGGACGCGGCATGGGCGCAGAAGTAGTCCTTCTCCCCCAAGCGGAGAAGGAGCGTTATGTAGCGGTGATGCACGCGCCCGCTTCCGCTCCCCGCCCCGCCAAGGGGCTCCGCCTTCGGGCCAGGCTGCGGGCGCTCTATCACGGCTCGTCGCCGGCGGCGGTCCGGTTCCGCTATGCGGTGATCACCGTCGATCTGGCCATCATCGGCTTCTTCGTGGCCGCGCCGCTGCTGAAGGAGAACGGCTATGTCTTCTACACCCTGGACTATTTCGTCGCGCTGATCCTGGCGCTGGACATCGCCGCCCGCGCGCTCGCCTGCCCGGACGTGAAACTCTATCTGCGCCGGCCGATCGTCTGGCTGGACCTGTTCATCCTGGCGACCCTGCTGTTCCCCGCCTGGCTGTTCAACCTCGGCTTCCTGCGGGTGCTCAGGCTGTGGACCCTGATCGATTCCGAGTTTTTCTGGGACACGGTGGGCCGCAAATACGACGACACCCGGGTGGAGGAGACGACCAAGGCGCTGGCGGCCCTGGTGACCTTCGTCTTCGTGGCCACGGGCTTCGTCTACACCAGCTTCATCGGCCTGTCGGAGGGCTTGGACGGCTATCTGGACGCGCTCTACTTCACCGTCACCAGCCTGACGACGACGGGCTATGGCGACATCACCCTTCCGGGGCCCTGGGGACGGGTCGTCTCCATCGCCATCATGCTGACGGGGGTGACCCTGTTCGTCCGGCTGGGGCAGGCGCTGCTCAGACCGCACAAGGTGCGCTACCCCTGTCCCGTCTGCGGGCTCCAGCGGCACGACCCGGACGCGGTGCACTGCAAGGCCTGCGGCGAGCCCCTGTGCATTCCCGACGAAGGGCTCTGACGACCGGATGACAAATCCGTAAGGTCTGGAGACGCGCGCTTGTCGGCTGGGTCTTGGCCGCTAAGGTGCCGCCCCGAAATCAAGAACTTCGGGGAAACTCCACAACATGATCCGTCAATCCCTCGCGCTCGCCGCCCTCCTGGCGACGGCCGCCGCAGCTCCGTTCGCCATGGCTCAAGCCTCCCAGACCCCGCCGGCCGTCGCCTCGGCCGAAGACCCGTATCTGTGGCTGGAGGAGGTCGAGGGCGAGCGCGCCATGGCCTGGGTCAAGGAACAGAACGCGCGCACCCTGGGCATTCTCCAGGCCGACCCGCGCTACCAGACCTTCCATGACCAGGCGCTGGCGATCCTCGAGAGCCGCGACCGCATCCCCTTCGCCGGCTTCCAGCACGGCGGACGGGTGACCAACTTCTGGCAGGACGCGACCAACATCCGCGGCCTGTGGCGCTCCACGACGCTGGACAGCTACAAGACCCAGTCGCCGACCTGGGACACCATCCTGGACGTCGACGCCCTGGCCAAGGCCGAGGGCAAGAACTGGGTGTGGAAGGGCGCGACCTGCCTGGCGCCCCAGCAGCGCTACTGCCTCGTCTCCCTGTCCGACGGCGGCAAGGATGCGGTGGTCGTGCGCGAATACGACACGGTCGAGAAGCGCTTTGTCGAGGGCGGCTTCTCCCTGCCCGAGTCCAAGGGCGGCGTGGCTTGGATCGATCGCGACACCCTGTTGATCGCCCGCGACTTCGGACCGGGCACCCTGACCGAGTCGGGCTATCCCATGGTGGTCAAGCGCCTGAAGCGCGGTCAGAGCCTGGACCAGGCCCAGACCGTGTTCACCGGCCAGGCCAAAGACGTGTCGGTCAGCGGCTACACCCTGCGCGACGCCGACGGCGCCGTGAAGGCGGTGCTGATCAATCGCGGCGTGAACTTCTACGAGAGCGAAACCTATCGGCTGAACGCCGACGGCTCCACGACCCGGCTGGAGCTTCCGATGAAGTCCAGCATCAACGCCCTGGTGAAGGGCCAGCTGGTGGTCACCACCGACCAGGACTGGACCGCGCCTTCGGGGCAGGCGTTCAAGACCGGCGACGTGATCGCCTGGGACCTCCAGCGCTGGCTGGCCGATCCCAAGACGCCGGCCCAGCTGGTGATCCGCCCCGGCGAGCGCGAAGCGATCGAAGGCATCTCCAACACCCGCAACAAGCTGGTGGTGGCGCTGTATGAGAACGTGCGCGGCTCGATCTACACCTATGAGCCCAACGCGCGGGGCGAATGGGCCCGCACCCGGCTGGACCTGCCCAGGAACGTCACGGTGGGCGTCGGCTCGGCCAACGACGAGGACGACCAGGTCTTCGTCAGCGTGTCCGGCTATCTGCAGCCGTCCAGCCTCTATCTCGCCGACGCCGCCACGTCCGACGCCGACCTGCTGAAGAGCCTGCCGGCCAAGTTCGACACCGCGGGGCTGGAGGTCCAGCAGTTCGAGGCCCGCTCGGCCGACGGGACCATGATCCCCTATTTCGTGGTGCGGAAGACGGCCGCGAACGGTCCGCAGCCGGCGCTGCTCTACGGCTACGGCGGCTTCCAGAGCTCGCTCCTGCCCGGCTATTCGGCCACCGTCGGCAAGCTGTGGCTGGAGCGCGGCGGCGTCTATGTCGTGGCCAACACCCGAGGCGGCGGCGAGTTCGGGCCCAAGTGGCACCAGGCGGCCCTGCAGCAGAACCGTCAGAAGGCCCACGAGGACTTCCAGGCGGTCGCCCAGGACCTGATCACGCGCGGCGTCACCGACCAGAAGCATCTGGGGATCATGGGCGGCTCGCAAGGCGGCCTGTTCATGGGCGCCATGCTGACCCAGCGGCCGGACCTGATCAACGCGGCGGTGATCCAGGTGCCCCTGTTCGACATGCTGCGCTTCCACACCCTGCTGGCGGGCGCCAGCTGGATCGGCGAGTACGGCGACCCGCGCATCCCGGAGCAGCGCGCCTGGATCGAGCGGTATTCGCCCTATCAGAACCTGCGCGCCGGCCAGCCCTATCCGGAGGTGTTCATCCACACCTCCACCAAGGACGACCGGGTGCACCCTGGCCACGCCCGCAAGGCGGCGGCGCGGATGATGGAGCTGGGCTATCCGGTGCTGTTCTACGAGAACACCGACGGCGGCCACGCGGCCGGCGCCAACCTACGCGAGACGGCTCGTCGACTGGCGCTGGAATACACCTACCTCAGCCGCCGGCTGATGGATTGAAGCTAATCTAATCCGCTCATCCCGGCGAAAGCCGGGACCCGGGCGTGAGCCTCAAGCGCTGAGGTCGGGATGAGCGGCGAGGGTCTCTATCCAGCGGCTATCACCCAAAGAACTGGGTCCCGGCTTCCGCCGGGATGAGCGGAGAACATGAGTATGCGTCACCTCCTCCTGATCGCCGTTTCAGCCCTGGCGCTGTCCGCCTGCGCCGGACTTGAGCCGGTCGAGCCGCCGGCGCAGTTGCCCGAGGCGGCGGGCTCGGCCCCAGCCCAGGCGGTCGCGCCCGCGCGCATGCCTTTCATGCCGACCGACCTGACGCCCGCAGGCGTCCGCGCCAAGGACGATCACCTCGCGCTGGAAGAGGTGAACGGCGCCGAGGCCATGGCCTTCGTCGCCGAGTCCAACCGCAAGGCGCTGGCCAGCCTGACCGGCGACGCCCGCTACGAGCGCTTCCGCCAGCAGGCGGAGGCCATCCTCACCGCCACCGACCGCATCCCGACGCCCAGCTTCCTAGGCGACGGCGTGGGCAACTTCTGGCAGGACGCCGCCAACCCCAAGGGCGTTTGGCGGCGCACCACGCTGGAGAGCTACCGCTCCGCTCAGCCGCGCTGGGAGACCCTGCTGGACATCGACGCTCTCGCGAAGGCCGAAGGCCGCGACTGGGTGTGGAAGGGCGCGCGCTGCCTGCCTCCGGAGGAGACCCGCTGCCTCGTCAGCCTGTCGGACGGGGGCAAGGACGCGGTCGTGGTTCGTGAATTCGACCTGACCACCAGGCGCTTTGTCTCCAACGGGTTCTCCATTCCCGAGGGCAAGCACCGCATCGACTGGCTGGATCGGGACACGCTTCTGATCGCCACCGACTTCGCACCGAACACCCTGACGGAGAGCGGCTATCCCTTCATCATCAAGAGCCTGAAGCGCGGCCAGACCCTGGCCCAGGCGACGGAAGTCTTCCGGGGCGACCAGAAGGACGGCGGCTATGGCGTCCTGCCGGAGGTGCACCGCGACGCCTCGGGCGCGGTGAAGGCGGTCATCTTCACCCGGCCGCTCGACACCTTCCGCGCCGAGACCTGGGAGTGGGTGAACGGCCGCGCCGTGCGCCTCAAGCTGCCGGAGCGGGTCTCGGTGCATGGCGTGTCGGACGGGCTGCTGATCTTCTCCCCGGAGGAGGCCTGGACGCCGACCGGCATCGCCTACGCCGCCGGCAGCCTCCTGTCCTTCCCGGTTGCGGCCCTGCGGGACGGCGACGAGGTCGTCATCAGCAATCAGGCCCGTCAGATCTTCGCGCCCGGTCCGCGCCAGTCGATCGCCGAGGTCGCGGTCTTCTCCGACCGGGTGGCGGTGGCCATCAACGACAATGTGCGCGGCCGTCTCTCGATCTTCGCCAATCGCGGCGAGTGGGGCTGGGCCGAGCGGCAGGTGGCGGTGCCCGAGAATAGCGCCGTGGCCCTGGGCGACTCCTCCAAGTCGCGCGGGGAGCTGTTCGTCTCCTCGCAGGGCTTCCTGACGTCGCCCAGCCTGGGCCTTCTGGACGTGGACTTCGCCGTCGACCGGCGGCAGCCGTCGACAGCCGCCTCGCCCAACGCCATCGCCGTGCTGAAGGCCGCGCCCGCCAAGTTCGACGCCGCCACCCACGTCACCGAGCAGTTCGAGGCGACCTCGGCGGACGGGACCAAGGTTCCCTACTTCGTCACCCGCCCGCGCAACCAGAGCGGTCCCGCGCCGACCATCCTGTTCGGCTACGGCGGCTTCCAGGTCAGCTTCCCCCCCGCCTACAAGCCGGAGATGGGCAAGCTCTGGCTGGAGAACGGCGGCGTCTTCGTTCAAGCCAACATCCGGGGCGGCGGCGAGTTCGGCCCCGCCTGGCACCAGGCGTCGCTGAAGGCCAACCGCCAGCGGTCGTTCGACGACTTCGCCGCCGTGGCCGAGGACCTGATCCGGCGCGGCGTCACCGAGCCTCGGCGGCTCGGCATCTACGGCCGCTCCAACGGCGGGGTGCTGACCAGCGTCTCCGTCACCCAGCGGCCGGACCTGTTCAACGCGGCGGTGATCGAGAGCCCGCTGATCGACATGCTCCGCTATCACGAGCTGCCGGCCGGCGCCTCCTGGATCGGCGAGTACGGCGATCCGCGCAACCCCGAGGACGCGGCCTTCATCAGCCGCTATTCGGCCTATCAGAGGCTCAGCCCCGACGTCCGCTATCCGCGCGTCTACATCACCACCAACACGCGCGACGACCGGGTGCACCCCGGCCATGCGCGCAAGTTCGCCGCGCGGCTCGAGAAGCTGGGCGTCGACCACCTCTACTATGAGGAAACCGCCGGCGGTCACTCCAACGACGCCGATCCGGTCGCCAACGCCCGCCGCTGGGCCCGGCACTACACCTATCTGGCCCAGCAGCTGATGGATTGATCGAGGCCGCCTTCTCCCCTGCGGGGGAGAAGGATCGGCCTACTCCGCCAGCGGCGCCTGCGCGGGCGTCGTCTCGCCGCCCTGGCCGTGGAACATGCGGCCGAGCCGTCTCTCCAGCCGGACCTTGAGCCCGTCGACCAGGCTGAAGACCACCGGCACGAACAGCAGCGACAGGGCGGTGGAGGTGATCAGCCCCCCGATCACCGCGATCGCCATGGGCGAGCGGAAGGCGGTGCCTTCCCCCAGCGCCATGGCGATGGGCAGCATGCCCAGGCCCATGGCCATGGTGGTCATGATGATCGGTCGCGCCCGCTTGTGGGCGGCGTCCATCAGCGCCTCGTGACGGCTCATGCCCGTCTTCATGGCCATGATGGCGTAGTCCACCAGCAGGATGGAGTTCTTGGCCGCGATTCCGGTCAGCATGATGATGCCGATCAGGGCCGGCATGGACATGGCCTTGCCGGTGATCAGCAGGGCGAAGAAGGCGCCGCCGAACGACACCGGCAGCGCCGCCAGAATGGTGACCGGGTGGAAGAAGCTGCCGAACAGCAGCACCAGCACCACATACATCAGGAGGATGCCCGTGATCAGGGCGAAGCCGAAGCCCTGGCCGAGCTCGGCGTTGCTCTCCGCGTCGCCCGTCAGCTGCTGCTGCACGCCCGCCGGCAGGTTCTTCATGATCGGCAGGTTGTTGACCGCGGTGGTGGCCGTGCTGAGGGGAATGCCAGTCAGTTCCGCGGTGATGTTGGCCACGCGACGGCGGTCCAGCCGGTCGATCTGGTTCGGGCCGGCGGCGAAGGTCATGTCCGCCACGGCCGACAGGGGCACCACCTGGCCGGACGCGGTCGGCACCTTCAGGTTCGACAGCACGGCCAGGTTGGAACGGGCGTCCTCGCGCAGCATGACGCGGATCGGCACCTGACGGTCGCCCAGGTTGAACTTGGGCAGCAGCTGGTCGGCGTCGCCGAGCGTCGCCACGCGCGCCACCTGGCTGATGTCGGCCGAGGACACCCCTTGCAAGGCCGCGATGTCGGCCTTCGGCTTGATCAGGATCTCCGGGCGCACCAGCGAGGAGGAGGAGATCACGTTCGACAGGCCGTCGATGCCGCGCATCTCGCGCTCCAGCTGGGCCGACGCCGCCTCCAGCGCGCGCGGGTCGTCCGACACCAGGGCGATGGTCAGCAGGCCCGACCCGCCGCCCGCCGCGCCGAACTGGATGCGGGCGCCCGGCACCTCCTTCAGCACCTGGCCGATCTCGCGCTCGAACTGCTGCTGGGTCATCGAGCGTTCGTGCCGCTTGACCAGGTTGACCGTCAGATTGGCCTTGCGCACTTCGCCCGCGCCGCTGCCGCCGCCGGGGCCGAAGCTGACCGTGGCCGAGCCGATGGAGGAGAAGACGCTGTCGACCTCGGGACGCGCCATCAAGGTGCGGTTGATCCGCTGCACCGTCGCGTCCGTCTCCTCCAGGGTGGAGCCGGGCGGCAGCTGCACCGTGAGGGTGGAGCGCGAGATGTCCTCCACCGGGATGAACTCGCCCGGCAGGCTGGCGGCCAGCATCAGGGAGCCGACGAAGAAGGCCGTGCCCATGCCCATCACCCACAGGCGGTGGTCGCAGAAGCGCGTGCGGATGCGGCTGAGAACCGGAGCCTTGCGCCCGTCCGCGCGGCGCGGCGCCTTGGCGGTGTGAAGCGCCCAGGCCAGGGCGCGCTGATAGGGCGCCATCCAGAACGGATCCTTGTGCTCCTTGCCCTGGTCCCGCTTCAGCAGATAGGCGCCCATCAGGGGCGTCAGCGTCCGCGCCACCAGCAGCGAGAAGAGCACGCTGACGCAGGCCGCGATGGCGAAGCTCTTGAAGAACTGGCCCACGATGCCGGGCATGAAGCCGGTCGGCGCGAACACGGCCACGAGGGTCGCCGTGGTGGCCATGACGGCCAGGCCGATCTCGTCGGCGGCCTCGATGGCGGCCGGGTAGGGCGCCTTGCCGTCTCGGATGTGCCGGACGATGTTCTCGATCTCGACGATGGCGTCGTCCACCAGGATGCCGACGGTCAGCGACAGCGCCAGCAGGCTGACCACGTTCAGCGACTGGCCGGTCAGGTCCATCACCCAGAAGGTGGGGATCAGGGACAGCGGCATGGCCAGGGCCGCGATCAGGGTCGCGCGCCAGTCCCGCAGGAAGACGAACACCACCGCCACGGCCAGCAGCGCGCCCAGCAGCAGGGCCTCCACCGAGGCGTGGAAGTTGTTGATGACGTCCTGAGTGGTGTTGGCCACCTCCTCGATCCGCACGTCGTCGCGCTCGGCGTCGAGCTTGGCCACCTCGGCCTGCACCGCGTGGAACACGTCCACCTCGGACGAGCCGATGGCGCGCGACACGCCGAAGCCGACCACCTCCTCGCCGTTGAAGCGGGCGCGGCCGCGTTGTTCCGACCACTCGTCGGTGACCTCGCCCAGGTCGCCCAGGCGCACGGTGCGGCCGCCGACGGGGATCAGGGTCTCGCGCAGCTGCTCGATCGACTGGGCGCTGCCGACGGTGCGGATCGCCTGCTCCTCGCCGCCGATGGCGCCCCGGCCCCCCGGCAGGTTGATGTTCTGCGCCCGCAGCTGGTTGGACACCGCGGCCGCCGTCACGCCCGAGGCTTCCAGGCGCGCGGGATCCAGCTTGATGCGGATCTCGCGATTGACGCCGCCGTCGCGGCTGATCTGGCTCACGCCCTTGATCGACAGGAGGCGCTTGGAGATGGTGTTATCGACGAACCAGCTGAGCTCCTCCGGGCTCATGCCCGGCGCGCGCACCACGAAGTTCACGAACGGGATGGCGGTGAACTCGATGCGCTGGACGATCGGTTCCTGAACGTCGGCGGGCAGGTTCTGGCGCGTGCCGGAAACGGCGTTGCGCACGTCATTGGTGACCTTCTCCAGGTCGACGCCCAGCTGGAACTCGATGGAGGTGGTGGAGACCCCCTCGTTCACCACCGACTGGATGTGCCGGACCTGGCCCAGGCCGGCGACCGCGTCCTCCACGATGCGCGTGACCTGGGTCTCCATTTCGGTGGGCGCGGCGCCCGGCTGCACCACGGTGACCGCCACGACCGGCAGGTCGACGTCGGGGAAGTTGTTGGTGCGCAGCTTGAAATAGCTGCCGACGCCCGCGAGCGTCAGCACCACGAACATCAGGATGATCGGAATGGGATTCCGGATCGACCAGGACGAGATGTTGTTGAAGTTCATGGCCTAGCGGGCCTTCGTCGTGGCGGGAGCCGCCGCGGGCGCGGCGGCCGGGCGGGGCGCGGACACGGTCACCAGGTCGCCGTCGCCGAGGAAGCCGGCGCCCTGGACCACCACGCGCTGCCCAGCCTGGAGCCCTGCGGCGATCGCGACCAGATCGCCGGAGCGGGGTCCGGTCGTCACCGGCTGGAAGCGGACGGCGCCGTTGGCTCCGATCACATAGACCCCCGCCCGGTTCTCGCGGAACACCACCGCCGCAGAAGGCACGGCGACGGAGGGCGCGGCGCCGGCGTCGATCTCGGCGCGGGCGAACATGCCCGGACGCAGGCCGTTGCCGCCCGACAGCGACACGCGAGCGAGGCCCAGGCGGGTCTGGGGATCGACCTCGGGCGTGACGATGCGGACCGTGCCGGTGGTCTCGCCCGCCTGGTCGGAGGTGACGCGAGCGGTCATGCCGGCCCGGACCAGGGGCAGCTCGGTCTCCGGCACCTGAGCGTCCAGCTCCAGCCGGCCTTCGCGCGTGATGCGGAACAGCTCCGCGCCGGCCTGGACGATCTGGCCCTTGGTGACGCTGCGGCGCGTGATCTGGCCCGACACGGGCGCGCGCACCGTGGTCTGGCTGAGTCGGGTGCGGGTTTCGGACAGGCCCGCCTGCGCCGCCGCCAGATTGGCCGACGAGGCGCGCTGGTTGGCGAGGGCCGTGTCCAGCGACGCCTGGGACAGGAAGCCCCGCTCCCGCAGCTCCTGCGAGCGCGACAGGGCGGCGTTGTCGCGCGCCACATTCGCCTGGGCGGTCTGCACCGCCGCCTGCTGCTGCCGGAGCTGGGCCCGCAGCAGGGCGTCGTTCATCTGGATCAGCGGCTCGCCCTGCCGGACGTAGCGGCCCTCGTCGACGTAGAGGGCGGTGACCGTCAGACCGCCGGTCTCGGCGCCCACGGGCACCTCCTCCCAGGCGTTGACCGTTCCGGACGCCGTGATCAGGCGCGGCAGGTTGATCAGCTGGGCGGTCGCCGCCGTCACCGACTGGCGCGAAGGCGCGGCGGCCTTCTTCTTGTCGTCGCCGCCGTGGCCGCCGCAGGCCGCGAGGCCGATAAGCGCCGCCACGAGGAGGGCGCCCGCGCCCGTGCCTTTGGATAGAACCTTCACCTGATCATCCCCTGTCGCCGCGTCGAGCATAGGACGCGGCGGGCGTCGGCCTCCCGACACCCGTTGAGCCTCATTCCTGGCTCGGCCCATTACGCCGTTCTCGACCCGTTCTCAAACGGCGAAGCCAAGCCTTACGAGGAATTAAGGCGCGCGGCCCCGCCTTCAAGGCGGTGCGGCGTCGCGGCCGGCCGTTTTGCGGTTCCCGGGCATCGTGCTAGGGGCGCCCGACCATGCCCACGCCCCCCATCGAGCGCATCCGCAACTTTTCCGTCGTCGCCCATATCGATCACGGCAAGTCGACCCTGTCCGACCGCTTGATCCAGGTCACCGGCGGTCTGTCGGCCCGGGAAATGACGAGCCAAGTGCTTGATTCGATGGATATCGAGCAGGAGCGGGGGATCACCATCAAGGCACAGACGGTGCGGCTGAACTATCGCGCCAAGGACGGGCTCGACTATGTGCTGAACCTGATGGACACGCCGGGGCACGTGGACTTCGCCTATGAGGTGTCGCGCTCGCTGGCGGCGTGCGAGGGCTCGCTCCTGGTGGTCGACGCGTCGCAGGGGGTGGAGGCCCAGACCCTGGCCAACGTCTATCAGGCCATCGACAACAACCACGAGATCGTGCCGGTCCTGAACAAGGTGGACCTGCCGGCCGCCGAGCCCGACCGGGTCAAGGCCCAGATCGAGGAGGTCATCGGCCTGGACGCGTCCGACGCGGTCATGACCTCGGCCAAGACGGGGCTGGGCATCGAGGACCTGCTGGAGGCCATCGTCACCCGCCTGCCGGCGCCCAGGGGACAGCTCGACGCGCCGCTCAAGGCCATGCTGGTGGACGCCTGGTACGACCCCTACCTCGGCGTGGTGCTGCTGGTGCGCGTCTTCGACGGCGTGCTGAAGGCCGGTCAGCGGGTCAAGTTCATGCAGAACGGCTCGACCCACCTGGTCGACCGCGTCGGCGTCTTCCTGCCCAAGAACACCCCCGTCGATCAGCTGGGCCCGGGCGAGGTCGGCTTCATCACCGCCCAGATCAAGGAGGTCGCCCACGCCGCCGTCGGCGACACCATCACCGACGAGAAGAAGCCCACCGCCGAGCCGCTGAAGGGGTTCAAGGAGGTCCAGTCGGTCGTCTTCTGCGGCCTCTTCCCGGTGGACGCCGCCGACTTCGAGGACCTGCGCGCCGCCATCGCCCGCCTGCGCCTGAACGACGCCAGCTTCACCTATGAGATGGAGTCCTCGGCCGCCCTCGGCTTCGGCTTCCGCTGCGGCTTCCTGGGCCTGCTCCACCTGGAGATCATCCAGGAGCGGCTGGCGCGCGAGTTCAACCTGGACCTGATCGCGACCGCCCCCTCGGTGGTCTACAAGATGAAGCTGCGCGACGGGTCCGAGATCGAGCTGCACAACCCGGCCGACATGCCCGACGTCATGCAGATCCTCGAGATCAGCGAACCCTGGATCAAGGCCACCATCTTCACGCCCGACGAGTACCTGGGCGGGGTGATCAAGCTGTGCCAGGACCGCAGGGGCGAGCAGAAGGAGCTGTCCTACGTCGGCGCCCGCGCCATGGTGGTCTATGAGCTGCCGCTGAACGAGGTGGTGTTCGACTTCTACGACCGGCTGAAGTCCATCTCCAAGGGCTACGCCTCCTTCGACTATGAAATGGCCGACTATCGCCCCGGCGACCTAGTCAAGATGTCGATCCTGGTCAACGCCGAGCCGGTGGACGCCCTTTCCATGCTGGTCCACCGCTCCCGCGCCGAGACGCGCGGCCGCGCCATGACCGAGAAGATGAAGGAGCTGATCCCGCCCCACCTGTTCCAGATCCCCATCCAGGCGGCCATCGGCGGCAAGATCATCGCCCGCGAGACCGTCCGCGCGCTGCGCAAGGACGTGACCGCCAAATGCTACGGCGGCGACGCCACGCGGAAGAAGAAGCTTCTGGAGAAACAGAAGGAAGGCAAGAAGCGGATGCGCCAGTTCGGCAAGGTGGAGATCCCGCAGGAGGCGTTCATCGCGGCGCTGAAGATGGACGGGGATTGAGACTATCTCGCTCCTATGGCCAAGAGATGTGACTCAAACGCGAACGTTTCTTCTTCGCTGAGCAATCCTTCAGATATAAGCTGATCTATAACTGGATGCGGATCCAATAGAACGATGTGCCTTACACGGCCATCAGGAGTCTTGGTAAACCTGATGAAGCCATTCTCCTTGAGAACGCGAACGCGCTCTCGCCAGGTACGCACTGCGCGCTGACCAGAGTACCCGGACGAGTAAGCGAACTCGTATTCATCTCTAACATCGATGAAATAGTCATCGAAGGCGCGACACCAGAGATCCAAATAGACCTTTCCGGAGCTTTTCTCGTCTAGATTATCGATTATCCTGACGATGATCGACAACGTGCGCGGGATTGATGTAAACCCGATAAAGCGGGTTCTAGACCACAGGTCTTCTTCCCGCAGATCGGGAAAAAGCCTCGTTCGAAGGTTGAGTCGTCTGTTCGCCGCAGCAGGAGCGGGCCTGACGATTTTCTTTACGGGGCGTTGAGCCATCCGTGCGTCCTCAAGTTGACGGAGCAGTGGGTACCCACCACAAGTCCCAGCCGAAACAAGGCTGATCCGTCGCTCGGGTCGCCCAGTCCGGAATTCCGAGCAACCGTTGCCCACGCCCGAAGTCGCGCGTGCCGCCACTCATGCGTTTAGCTGCCGGCGCCTCGCACGTCAAGCATGGGAATGCAAAGTGGTGAACCGAGTTGCTGGCGGCCAAGAAGCGGTAGTCGAAAAGGGGAGTGATTTCAATGCTGTTAGGCGATACGTCGCAAAACTAAGAGTCGAGTCCGCGAAAATATGGCAAACTCGCGGAATAAGATCGCGATAGTGCGCGCCACTATCATTGATTCGTATACGAAAAACGGCGTCGCGGTTATCCGGTTTTCCAGTAATCCGATTACTCCCGCAAAGTTCGCGACCGACGAGTTGGCCACGGCCGAAATGCTACGCTTAGCGCAGATGGCCCGCGTCCGTGGTAAGGACACCGGCCCCGAGCTCACCGTCCGCCGCCTGATCCACGCCCTCGGATACCGCTTCCGCCTGCACCGGCGCGAACTGCCAGGCAGTCCGGACCTGGTGTTCCCCGGCCGGCGCAAGGTGATCTTCGTCCACGGCTGTTTCTGGCATCGGCATCCGGACCCAGGCTGCAAGCTGGCGCGGATGCCCAAATCGCGGCAGGAGTTCTGGGGGCCGAAGCTCGGGGGCAATCGGGCGCGGGACGAGCGGAACGAGGCGGCTTTGCGGGCGATGGGCTGGGGCGTGCTGGTGGTCTGGGAATGCCAGCCGAGGGACAGGACTTCCCTCCAGAACACAATCAGAACATTCTTGGAGTCATGAGCATGACGGGCATGACCTCCGTGGAGCTGTTCGCTGGGGCCGGGGGCTTGGGCATCGGCCTGCACAAGGCGGGCTTCCACCCCGAGCTGGTGGTGGAGCGCGACGGCTATTGCTGTGACACCATCCGCGAAAACCAGGCGCGGGAGCACCTGCTGGTGCGCGATTGGCGGCTGGAGCCCGGCGATGTGCGGGCGGTGGACTTTCGCTCGCTAGAGGGGAAGCTGGACCTGATCTCCGGTGGGCCGCCGTGCCAGCCCTTCTCCATGGGCGGTAAACATAAAGCTCAGGCCGACGCGCGCGACATGTTCCCCGAGGCGGTGCGGGCGGTGCGGGAGGCGCGGCCCCGCGCCTTCGTGTTCGAGAACGTCAAGGGCCTTATGCGGGCGAGCTTCCGCAACTATTTCGAGTACATCCGCCTGCAGATGCAGTACCCGGAGCTGGTCGCGCGGCCGGACGAGGACTGGTTCGAGCATCTGGCGCGGCTGGAGCGGCGGCACACCTCGGGTGTCGGCTCGGACATGAGCTATCGCGTGGTGACCCAGCTGTTGAACGCGGCCGACCACGGCGTGCCGCAGCGGCGTGAGCGGGTGCTGTTCGTCGGCTTTCGCGAGGACCTGGACTTGGAGTTCGCCTTTCCGTTGGCGACCCATTCGGCCGACGCGCTGATCTGGTCGCAGTTCCGGACGGGCGAATATTGGGACCGGCACAAGGTCGCGACCAGGGATCGGCCGGAGAATTCGGCGCTGACCGCGCGCGCGGCGCGCATGGAAGCGAAGCCCACGACCGTGGGCTGGCAGACGGTGCGGGACGCGCTGAAGGGTCTGCCCGATCCTGAGCACGACCGCGAAGCGGCGCGGAAGGTGGCGAACCATCGCTTCCAAAGCGGCGCCCGCAGCTATCCGGGGCACACCGGCAGCCCCCTGGACGAGCCGGCCAAGACGCTGAAAGCCGGTGTGCACGGGGTGCCGGGCGGCGAGAACATGCTGCTGAAGCCGACGGGGGAGGTGCGCTATTTTACCGTGCGCGAAAGCGCGCGCCTTCAGACCTTCCCCGACGACTACGTCTTCCACGGCAGCTGGACCGAGACCATGCGCCAGCTGGGCAACGCCGTGCCCGTGCGCCTGGCGGAGATCGTCGGGCGACAGGTGGCGCACCAGCTGAGGTTCGCGGCGTGACAAAGAAGGTCGATGTCGCCGCCGGCCTGAGCGAAATCAGAGGTGAGCTTGCTCGGCTCGTCGAGCTGGCCACCGAGGCGAGCCTGCCCTCGCGGCGGCGCGCGCAGGTGGAGACCGCCTTGCGCGAACTGGCACGTGAGGCCGAGGCGGCGCTGGAGAAGGTCGATCCGGTCGCCATGCCGTCGATCATCTTCGATCCCAGCAATCCGCGCGTCGTGGGGCGGTTCACCGCCCTCGCCCTGATCGCGCAGGAGCGCATGCCGCTCTCGGGCATCGGCAAGTTCTACGGCTCGGGCGTTTACGCCATCTACTATCGCCGGACGTTCGAGCCATACCTCCCGCTGAGCGGATCGGAGACGCCGATCTACGTCGGACAAGCGGCCCCGGCGATCTCGCATGCACACTCGGCGAGGGACCAAGGACCTCGGCTAGCGGCCCGCCTGAACGAGCACCGCAAAAACATCGGGAAAGCGACCACCACTCTGGACATCGCCGACTTTGAGGCACGGTTCCTTGTCGTTCAGTCCGGATGGGAGACGGCTGCCGAGGACTTCCTGATCGACCTATTCCGCCCGATCTGGAACAGTGAGACGAACATCCTCTACGGCCTGGGCAAACACGGCGACAGCGCCGAGACTCGAGGGAACAGGCGCTCTCCTTGGGACACTCTGCACCCCGGTCGGGCCTGGGCGGCCGCGAGCGCTGAGGATGCGAGTACGCCTGAGGAGATACTCGCGGGGTTGAGCACGCACTTTGTTCGGCACAAGCCAGTCACCGACCGGACCGAGCTCCTGGACGTCTTCTTCGCCAGCTTGCGACAGCGGTAGCCCCCAATCGGCGTCAGACCCGGTCGCCTGCCCCGGCCTCTGTTACGATGACGCCGTACGCGCTCGCCGGGGTGAACACCCGGAGCACACTCTCCGCATGCCGAGCCATCACCCCGACGCGCCGCCGACCTACTATCGCCTGACGGAGGAGACCTGGGCGGAGATTGTCGAGGAATACAAGAACGGGGCGACGGCGCGGGATCTGGGGGCGAAGTGGAAGGTCGCGCCCTCGTCCATCTATCGTCATGCGTGCAAGGACGGATGGACCAAGAAGGCGTGCGGGGACGCTCGGGCGCGGGCGCATGCGCGGCTGGTGGAGGAGGAGGAGCGGGCGGCGAGCGCCCTGACGCCCGTGGGGACGCGGGCGCTTAAAAGCCTGTTCCAGCCGGCGCCCGCGTCCGATCCCGAGGCCGAGAACCCCGGCGCCCTGATGCGGCAGGCGACGCTGGCGGCGGGGCGGGCGATGCGGGGGCGGCTGTGGAGCGAGGCTCAGGCGCTGGCCAAGCTGGCGGAGAGCTTTTCGCGGCTGGAGAAGGAGCGGCGCGTGGCGGAGGAGACCGGAACCCTCACCTATGAGAAGGTGCCGCTGGCCCTGGTCATGGACATACTGGAGGGCGGCGTCTGGAACGTGCCGCACAGCACCTTCATCTGGCCGGACAAGGACGATCCGGAGCTGGACGCCAAGCAACGCTATCACCGGATGAGAAGCCGCGAGTACAAGCTGAACTGCGTGATGGCCCGCTTCAGGAAAATGACGGAAGACTATTACGCCAGGACAGGCGAGACCCCGCCGCCCGAGCGGGACCTGGACATCGACGCCATGAGCGCGGAGGCGCTGGTGGCGGAGGCGGACCGCTATGGAGAGTACGCGGCGAACTACCCCGACGGCCCAACTCCAGACATTACAGTCTCGTAACTGTCGCGCGGCGGGGGACCGGGCTTAGGGTTCGGGCCTTGTCGCGTCCCGCCTCGCTCCCTGGAGTCCGCCCATGTTCCGTCGCCTGCTGATCGGCGCCTCCGCGCTGGCCGTCCTGACCGCCGCCGCGCCCCTGGCCTCGGCCCAGATCGCGCCCGAGAGCGTGCCGCCGATCCGCTACACCCATCGCGAGCTGGCCAACGGCCTGGACGTCTACGCGCTGCCCGATCCGACGGCCGGCACGGTGACGGTGCAGATGTGGTACGACGTGGGCGGCAAGGACGACCCGCAGGGGCGCTCGGGCTTCGCCCACCTGTTCGAGCACATCCTGTCGCGCAAGACGGTGAACATCCCCTATGGCGGCATCTCGACCATGGTCGAGAACGCGGGCGGCAGCCGCAACGCCTCCACCGGCCAGGACTTCACCAACTACTACGAGACCGTGCCGCCCCAGTATCTGGAGACCATGCTGTGGACCCACGCGGAGCGCATGGCGCGGCCGGTGGTGGACGAGGCGGTGTTCAACGCCGAGCGCGACATCGTCAAGGAAGAGCTGCGCCAACGGGTCTATGCGCCCCCCTACGGCCGCTTGCAGCGCTTCGTGATCGGCGACAACGCCTATGACGAGAGCGTCTATCGCCGCTCGGTGATCGGCTCGATCGAGGAGCTGGACTCCGCCCGCATCGAGGACGCGCGCGCCTTCCACGAGGCCTATTACCGGCCGGCGACGGCGACCCTGATCGTGTCCGGCAACTTCGATCCGGCCCAGCTCGACCGCTGGGTGGATCAGTATTTCGCCGGGGTGAAGAACCCCGACCGGCCGGTGCCGACGCTGGAGCGGCCGGTCGCCACGCCGCGCACCGGACCGCGCTCGGTGGTGGCCTATGCGCCGAACGTGCCGCTGCCGGCGGTGGCCGCCGTCTGGCCGGGCGTGGCCGAGCGGCACGCCGACACCCCGGCGCTGGAGATCATGTCCGCCATCCTGTCGCGCGGGGAGTCCAGCCGGCTCTATCGCGCCCTGGTCTACAGCGGCGTCGCCACCTCCGCGAGCCTGGGCGCCGGGGGTCAGGAGGAGGCCGGAACGCTGACGGCCAACGTCACCGTCGCGGCCGGCAAGCGCATCGAGGACGCGGAGGCGGCGCTGAACGCCGAGCTGGAGCGGATCAAGGCCGAGCCGGTGACCGAGGCCGAGCTGAACGAGGCCCGCACCGAGCTGATCGCCTCGGACCTGCGCCAGCGCGAGACGTCCGGCGGCCGCGCCTTCATGCTGGGCCAGGCCCTGGTCTCGACCGGCGACCCGGCGCACCCGGACAAGCGGCTGAAGGCCCTGCAGCAGGTGACCGCCGCCGACGTCCGGCGCGTGGCGCGGACCTATCTGAACGATCAGGCGCGGGTCTCCATCCGCTACCTCGACGAGAAGGACAAGCCGGCCGACGCGCCGGCGGAGGGCTGGCGCAACCCCGCGCCCATGCCGCGCTTCCTGACCCTGTCGGGCGCCGTGCTGCCGCCGAACGAACTGCGGCCGGAGGGCCAGCGCGAGGCGGCGCCCAAGCCCGCCGCGCCGCGCGCGCCCCGCGCCCCGCAGATCGCGGAGCGCCGCCTGCCCAACGGCCTGCGCGTCATCGCCGCCAAGTCCACCGACCTGCCGATCATGACGGCCCAGCTGGTGATCGGCGGCGGGGCGGCGGCCGATCCGGCGGGCAAGTCGGGCCTCGCCGGCTTCACCGCCAGCCTGGCGACGGAGGGCGCCGGCGGCCGTTCGGCCGCCGAGATCGCCCAGACGCTCGAAGCCCTGGGGGCGAGCATCGGCGGCGGCGCGGGCCAGGACGGCACGGTGCTGAGCCTGTCGGCCCCGGTCGCGTCGCTGGATCGGGCCGGGCCCGTGTTCGCCGACGCCGTGCTCAGGCCCGACTACCGCGCCGAGGAGCTGGAGCGCAGCCGCACCCGCCAGGTCAACGCGCTGCGCGTCAACCTGCGCCAGCCGGGACCGCTGGCGCAGGCCGTGCTGGAGCGCGTGGCCTATGGCGCCGCGCCCTACGGCGCCCAGCGCACGCCCGAAACCCTGGCCGCGATCGGCCGCGACGACATCCTCGCCTTCCGCAACCAGTGGTGGCGGCCGGACAACGCCACGCTCGTGGTCACCGGCGGCATGAGCGCGGAGGAGGCCTTCGCCTTCGCCGAGCGCACCCTGGGCGGCTGGACCGCGCCGTCGGGCGCTCGGCCGACCGTGACGTCCCGCGCCGGCCAGGCGGCGCCCGAACCACGCATCGTGGTGGTGGACCTGCCGGGCGCCGGCCAGGCCGCCGTCACCGCCGCCGTGCCGGCCCCGCCCCGCTCGGACGCCGGCTACTATCCGCTGCTGGTCGCCAACTCGGTGCTGGGCTCGGGCCAGAACGGCTATCTCTTCCAGGAAATCCGGGCCAAGCGCGGCCTGTCCTATGGGGCCAACTCGTCCATCGCCCAGCGGCTGGATCGCAGCCTGCTGACCGCCTCCACCCAGACCAAGAACGAGAGCGCGGTGGAGGTGGTCGACCTGGTGCTGGAGCAGATGCGCCGCGTCGCCGCCGAGCCGGTCAGCGCCGAGGCCGTGGACGTGCGCGAAACCTTCATCACCGGCAACTACCTGGCCAATCTGGAGACGACCGGGGGGCTCGGCGGCGTGCTGGCCAACGCCGTGCAGCTGGGCCTGCCGCTGTCGGAGGTCTCGGCCTATCCGGAGCGGGTGCGCGCGACGACGCCCGAAAGCCTGGCCGCCGCCGCGCGGGCGCGGATCGACCCCTCGAGGGCCTATGTGGTGGTGGTCGGCGACGGGCGGCTGTTCCTGGACGCCATGCGCGCCAAGCATCCGAACATCCAGGTCATTCCGGCCGCCGAGCTGGACCTGAACAGCCCGACCCTGACGCGCTGAGTCCTTGTTCGCGAGGCGGCGGCTCAGGCTCGCGCCAGGGCCGCCAGCCGCCGCACGAGCGCGCTGTCCGGATCGAACAGCGGGTCGAGCACGGTGAAGTGGTTGAGGCCCGGGAGCGCCTCGAAGGAGGTCTCCACGCCCTTGCCGCCCCACAGCGCGGCCATGTCGCGGCTCTGGCGGATGAACTCGGCGCTCTCGTCGCCGCCGACCCAGCAGTCCAGCACCGTGCCGCCGGGGGTCGAGCCGTTGGGGACCGGCCAGTTCACGGGCGACAGGGCGGCGGCCTCGGCTTCGTCGAGCCTCAGCGCGATGTTCAGGCTGGTGGGTATCAGGGGCTGGAGCTGAAAGACGCCGGAGATGGCCACGGCGGCGCCCGCGCGTCCCTCGCTGAGCAGGCAGGCCGCCATGTGTCCGCCGGCCGAGTGGCCGAAGGCGAGCGGGCGTCGGCCGCCGTTCAGCTCCCGCGCGACCTCCGCCGCCTGCCGAACCTGGTTAAGAATGGCGCCCAGCCGCACCGCGGGAGCGAGATCATAGCTGGGCACGGCCAGCGACACGCCGTGGGCCAGCAGGGCCGGCGCGATCCCGGAGAACCAGCTCCTGTCCAGCGCCTGCCAGTAGCCGCCGTGCAGGAAGAGGGCGACCGGCGCGCCGTCGCCCGCCTCGAACAGGTCCATCCGCTCCCGCTCGCCGGGGCCATAGGCGATCTCGCGCGGCGGGTGCGCGGCGCGCGCGGCCTCGGCCGCCGCCTTCCAGCGCAGCGTGACCTGCTGGTGGTCGGGCGCGCGGGCGCGGTTGTTGTATTCGGCTTCGAGGTCCATCGACAGGTTCTAGGTGCTAGGTTTTAGGTGCTAGGTAGGGCCGGAGGGTGGGGCATAAAGGACCGCTGTCGAGGCGCCCCACCCAAGCCCCTACAACCTAGCCCCTAGAACCTCCCATGATGACCGCCATCTTCGTCTTCATCAAATGCGAGCTGGGCCACGCCAACGACGTGGCGGCGGACCTGGTGGACAATGTGGAGAACGTGTCCGAGGTCTATTCCACCTCCGGCCAGTACGATCTGCTGGCCAAGTTCCAGCTGCCCAAGGAGATGGACATCGGGACCTTCGTGACCCGGTCCGTTCAGACCCGGCCGCACATCCGCGACACCTTCACGGTCATCACCTTCTCGCCCTTCCTGCCGAAGGCTCTTGCCTGACGCGGCGTCAGGGTGAACTCATCGCCGCATGAGCGAGCTTGAGACCTTTCGCGCCGAGACCCGGGCCTGGCTGGAGGCGAACTGCCCCGCGGAGGTGCGGGGGCCGCTGAAATCCGAGGACGAGGTGATCTGGGGCGGACGCGAGGCGAGCTTCGCCACCCCGGCGCACAAGCAGTGGCTGGACCGCATGGCCGAGCGCGGCTGGACCGCGCCGGAATGGCCGCGCGAATACGGCGGCGGCGGCCTGTCGCGGGAAGAGGCCAAGGTGCTGGCCTCCGAGCTCCGCCGCATCGACGCCCAGAGCCCGCTTCAGAGTTTCGGCGTCTGGATGCTCGGCCCCGCGCTGCTGAAGTTCGGCACGGAGGCGCAGAAGCAGCGCTTCCTGCCCGAGATCGTGCGCGGCGAAATCCGCTGGTGCCAGGGCTATTCCGAGCCGGGCGCCGGCTCGGACCTGGCGGGGCTCCAGACGCGGGCCGAGGACCAGGGCGACCACTGGATCGTCAACGGCCAGAAGGTCTGGACCTCCTACGCCGACAAGGCCGACTGGATCTTCTGCCTGGTGCGGACGGACCCGGACGCGCCCAAGCACCTGGGGATCAGCTTCGTCCTGTTCGACATGAGGACGCCGGGCGTCTCCACCCGCCCCATTACGCTGATCTCAGGCAAGTCACCCTTCTGCGAGACCTTCTTCGACAATGTGCGGGTGGAGAAGGCGAACCTGGTCGGGGAGCTGAACCGGGGCTGGGACGTGGCGAAGTATCTGCTGGCGCACGAACGCACCATGATCGGCGCCATGGGCGAGGTCATGGGGGGGCGACCCGTGGGGCAGGTGGCGACCGACAGCATCGGGCTGGCTGAGGACGGCCGGCTGGACGACCCCATGCTGAGGGCGCGCATCGCCGAGCTGGAGATCGACACCGCCGCCTTCCGCCTGGCGCTGGAGCGCGTGGGCGACCAGACGCGAGCGAAACAGGCGCACCCAGCCATCGCCTCCATGCTGAAATACTACGGCTCTGAGCTGAACAAGCGGCGGCACGAGGTGCTGATGTCGGCCGGGGGCTCGGACGCGCTGGAGTGGGAGGGCGAGCGGTCCAGAGGCGGCGCCATGGCCCGCGACTGGCTTCGCACCAAGGCCAACTCCATCGAGGGCGGAACTTCCGAGGTCCAGCTGAACATCATCGCCAAACACCTGCTCCAGCTTCCGGGGGCATAGCGGTGCGCGCGACTTGCGTCCTTCTCCCCTTGCGGGAGAAGGTGGCTCGCGAAGCGAGACGGATGAGGGGTCGCGCTGGTGTCGGACGAGTGGTTGGTCAAACGCGCCAAGGCCATGCGGCAGGAGCCGTCTCTTTACGAGCGGAGGCTCTGGAAGGTTCTTCGAGATCGCCGATTGGCGGGTCTGAAGTTTCGACGACAGTTCCGCCTGGGCCGTTACATCGTCGATTTCATCTGTCTGCGGCATCGTTTGATCGTGGAGGCCGACGGCCCCTTTCACGACGCCGCGCACGATGCGGAGCGGGACGCTTGGCTGCGATCCCAGGGTTTTCGCGTGTTGCGGTTCCCGAACGCCACCATAGAAGCCGAACAGGAAACCATCCTGCTTGCGATCCAGGCGGCGGTGAAGACCCGCATTTTGAGCCCCAATCCTTGGGAGCCATGAGGCAGGCCAGCCCAACGGCATCCCTCCCGTCGACCCCTCATCCGTCAGCCCTTCGGGCTGCCACCTTCTCCCGCAAGGGGAGAAGGATGACTGGAGCCTTGCCCTCATGCCCCTGATCCTGACCGAAGAGCAGACCATGCTTCAGGAGGCCGCCGACGGCTTTCTGGCCGAGCGGGCGCCGGTGGCGCATCTGCGCAAGCTGCGCGGCACGCGGGATGCCGACGGCGTCGACCGCGCGCTGTGGCGGGCGTTCGGGGAGATGGGGTTCGCGGGCGTTATCATCCCGGAGGCGCTGGGCGGCTCTGGGCTGGGCGCGGTGGAGGCCGGGGTGATCGCCGAAAGCTTGGGGCGGACGCTGACGCCCTCGCCCTTCTTCGGCTCGTCGGTGCTGTCGGCCAGCGCCCTGCTGCACGGGTCGGAGGCCCAGCAACGGGCCTGGATGCCGCGGATCGCGGCCGGCGACGCCATCGTGGCGCTCGCGGTGGACGAGGGCGCCAAGCACCGGCCGGCGGCCATCGCCACGACGGCGGAGCGGGCCGGCAACGGCTTCAGGCTGAACGGCGCCAAGGGCTTCGTCCTGGACGGCCATGTCGCCGACGCCCTCATCGTCGCCGCACGCACCGACGGCGGCCTGACTCTGTTCCTGGTCGATCCCAAGACCTCGGGCGTGGCGGTCGAACGCACCGTCATGGTGGACGCCCACAACGCGGCGCGGATCACCCTGACCGACGTGCAGATCGACGCCGACGCCGTGCTCGGCGAATTGGACGGCGGCGAGATGATTCTGGAACGGGCCCTGACGCTCGGCCGCGCCTGCGCCGCCGCCTCGCTCACCGGGGCGGGCGACCAGGCGTTCAAGCTCACGCTCGACTATCTCAAGACCCGCAAGCAGTTCGGCCGCTTCATAGGTGAGTTCCAGGCCTTGCAGCACCGCGCCGCTCACCTGTTCTCCGAGCTGGAGATCGCCAGGGCCGCCACGCTCGGCGCGCTGCAGGCCATCGACGCCGGTCGCGATGACGCCCCGCTCGCCGCCTCGGTCGCCAAGGCCAAGGCGGGGCGCGTGGCCGAGCTGGCCGTGCAGGAGGCGGTGCAGATGCACGGCGGGGTCGGCATGACCGACGAGTTCGACGTCGGCCTCTACATGAAGCGGGTGCGGGTGCTGAACGAACTGCTCGGCGACGCCGGCTTCCACCAGGAGCGGCTGGCGCAGACCCTGGGCTTCTAGGCGATGGGCTTCTAGCTCCGCACTGACTCTCGCGAGGTCGCCGGCTGAGGCTGGAGAGCGGGCGCGGGCGCCAGCACGGCCTGGGCCGAGCCGTGAGGTCGGATGCGAGCGTAGGTGTGCCGCGCCGCCTCCAGCAGCACGAGCCCCGCGAAGCCCGGCGCGACCCGACGGCCCACCTGTTCGGCCGGATCGGCCAGGCCGAGCGCCGGCCCCCAGGGCGGGACGAACAGGGTGGAGGACCAGGCGACCGGCTCCAGTCCCGCCGTCTTGATCAGCCGCTCCAGCTGACGACGCGTGAAGGGGCGCCCATGGCCGAAGGGGGTGCTCTCCGCGCGCGCCCAGAAGCCGCCCCGGTGCGCCGCGACCAGGATGATCCGGCCGTTGGGCGACAGCGCCCGCACCGCCTCCAGCATCAGGGCAGAGACGTCCTCAGCCTCCTCCAGCGCGTGGACGATCAGGATGCGGTCGAAGCTGCCGGCGGCGAAGGGCAGGCGGCGGTCGTCGACCAGCAGGGTTCGGTTCTTGCCGACGGAGGGCCACAGCTCCACCCCCTGGCCTCCCGGCATGGCCGCCACCACGCGCCGGGCGCCGACGAACGCCTCTAGGAACGGCGTGGCGTAGCCCAGACCCAGCACGTCGCAGTCGGCGGCCTCGCCCCAGGCGTCCTCCAGCCTGCGCGCCAGCAGCCTGCGCACCAGCCGCCCGGCCGGCTCGCCGTAGAAGGTGCGCAGTTCGTCGATGCCTCGGCGCATGGAGAGAGTATCGCGGATGGCGCGGGGCCCGTCACCTCCCCACCCCTCCAGGCTCGGGGAGGTGACGGTCGGCGACCGCCCGCCTAAGTTCAGCGCATGCCCCCCTCCGTCCACATCTTCCCCTGCCTGTCGGACAACTATGGCTTCCTGATACGGGACGAGGCGTCAGGCATGGTGGCGACGGTGGATACGCCGGACCCCGCGCGGGTCGAGGAGGAGCTGGAGCGCCTGGGCTGGGGGCGGCTGGCCCTGATCCTCAACACCCACTGGCACCCGGACCACACCCAGGGGAATGCGGCGCTGAAGGATCGCTTCGGCTGCGAGATCGTCGGGCCGGAGGAGGTGCGCAAGGTCGCCCCCCTGGACCGGGTGCTGGGAGAAGGCGACGCGGTGGAGGTGGGCGAGACCCGGTTCGACGTGCTGCACACGCCCGGCCATACGCTGGGCCATATCGTGTTCAGGGCGGAGGCGGCGGGGATCGCCTTTGTCGGCGACACGCTCTTCACCCTTGGCTGCGGCCGGCTGTTCGAGGGCGCGCCCGAGCAGATGTTCGACAGCCTCCAGCGCATCGCCGCCTGGCCGGAGGAGACGGTGCTCTACGGCGCGCACGAGTACACGGCGTCGAACGCGCGCTTCGCCCTGAGCCTGTCGGAAGACGCTGACCTGCGGGCGCATGCGGAGGCTCTGTTCGCCCTGCGCGCCGAGGACCGGCCGACCGTGCCGACCACCCTGGCCGCCGAGAAGCGCTTCAACCCCTTTCTGACGGCGCCGGACGCGCGGACCTTCGCCGAGCGCCGCGCCGCCAAGGACGGGTTCAGGGGCTAGCGGGTCCTCTTCCCGCTCACCCCGGCGGAAGCCGGGGCCCAGGTTTGAGCCGCTACGCCGCCATGAGCCCGCCTAGCGATCAAGCCCCAAGAACTGGATCCCGGCTTCCGCCGGGAAGAGCGGGAAAGAATGCTTCACCCCACCAGATACTGCCCGCCATTCAAGGATAGGGTGCAGCCCGTGACATAGCCGGCGCGCTCGCCCGCCAGCCAGGACACCATGTCGGCGATCTCCTCGCCCTTGCCGAGGCGGCCGACGGGGATCTGGGACACGATGCCTTCCAGCACCTTGGGGTCCATGGCGCCCACCATCTCGGTGTCGATGTAGCCCGGCGCGATGCAGTTCACCGTCACGCCCTTTCTCGCATTCTCGAGCGCCAGGGCCTTGGTGAAGCCGATCATGCCGGCCTTGGCGGCGGAATAGTTGGTCTGGCCGATCTGGCCCTTCTGCCCGTTGATGGAGGAGATGTTGACGATCCGGCCCCAGCCGCGATCGCGCATGCCGGTGATCACCTGGCGGGTCATGTTGAAGACCGAGTCCATGTTGACCCGGATGACGTCGGACCACTGGTCCTTGCTCATCTTGTGGAAGAAGCCGTCGCGGGTGATGCCGGCGTTGTTGACCAGGACGTCGATGGGCCCGAGCGCCGCCTCCACTTCCTGGACGGCGCGTTCGCAATCCTCGAAGGAGCCGACATTGCCCTTCACCACCATGACGCCCAGCTCGCGAGCGGTGGCCTCGGCCGCCTCGGTGTTGCCGGAATAGCCGGCGGCCACCTGGAGGCCGTCCTCCTTCAACCGTTGAACGATCGACTTGCCGATGCCGCGGGTGCCGCCCGTGACCAGAGCCACTCGAGCCATGTGCGCTTCCTTGTCCCTGTCGTCGACGAGGTCATGGAGCGCCCCGCCTGATCGCGATCACCGTTAGCGCGACCAGGCGGGCGCGGGAAGGCATTCCTCCCCCATCGGGGGAGGGGGACCGCGAAGCGGGGGAGGGGGTTGATGCCGCCCACCGGACAGCAAGGCATGGATCGAACGTAATCGCCATCCTCATGGATCGGCGCGCCGCCTTCGGGCCCCTCCACCATGCTACGCATGGTCCCCCTCCCCCGATGGGGGAGGATCAGATCCGGCTCATGTCCAGCACGAAGCGGTAGCGCACGTCCGAGCGCTCCATTCGCTCATAGGCTTCGTTGATCCGGTCCGGCGCGATCAGCTCGATGTCGCAGGCGATGCCGTGCTCGGCGCAGAAGTCGAGCATCTCCTGGGTCTCGCGGATGCCGCCGATCAGGCTGCCCGCCACGCTGCGCCGCCGCCACAGCAGGCCCATGGCGTAGACCGGCAGGCCCTCGGTGGTCAGCCCCAGCATGACCATGGTCCCGTCCTTGGCCAGCAGGTTCACATGGTTGGCGATCTCGTGCGTGGCCGAGACGGTGTTGATGATCAGGTCGAAGCTTTCGGCCGCCGCCTGCATGGCGGCCTTGTCCGAGTTGATCAGGAAGTGCGTGGCGCCCATGCGCTCCGCGTCGGCCTTCTTGCGGTCGGAGGTGGACAGCACCGTCACCTCCGCGCCCATGGCCGCGGCCTGTTTCACCGCCATGTGGCCGAGCCCTCCCAGGCCGATCACCGCCACCCGGGAGCCCGGTCCCACCTTCCAGTGCCTGAGCGGGGAGTAGGTGGTGATCCCCGCGCACAGCAGGGGCGCGGCGGCGTCCAACGGCAGGGCGTCGGGGATGCGGACGACATAGTTCTGGTCCACCACGATGGCGGTGGAATAGCCGCCCTGGGTGATGGCCTGACCGATCGCCTCGCCCTTGGGGTCCCGCGACCCATAGGTCTGGGTCATGCCGGGGACGCAGTACTGCTCCTCGCCGTCCAGGCACGGCCGGCACTGACGGCAGCTGTCGACCATGCAGCCGACGCCGACGCGATCGCCCACCTTGAACCTGCCCACGTTGTCGCCGATCGCGGTGACCACCCCCGCGATCTCATGGCCGGGGACGATGGGGTAGCGGGTGGAGCCCAGCTCGTTCCTCACCACGTGCAGGTCGGAGTGGCAGACGCCGGCGAACTTGATCTCGATGGCCACGTCGTCCGGGCCGGGGTCGCGCCGATCGAAGCTGTAGGGCGTCAGCGGCGCGTCGGAGGCGGTCGCCGCAAAGGCGCGCGTGGCGATGGGCATGGAGCTGTCCTGGGCGGAAGGCGGGCGTCTCAGATGTGGCGCGGCGGCTCGGCCCGCAAGGACGCTCAGCCCTTGACCTTCTCGATCAGCGCCACGGCCGCCGCCGGATTGCGCACCTTGGCGCCGGAAATGAAGTAGGCGAACACCTCGCCCCGTTTCGCCCAGCCGCGCACCTGGTCAGCGACCGCGTTCAGCTCGTCCGAGGTCATGCCGGTGGGCTCGTCCTCGCGGCTGGACATCAGCCGTGCGTAGGTGAAGTCCGCCGTCGGCTGGTCGATGGTCGGCCACTCCGGCGCCTCCGGGTCGACCGCATAGCAGATGGCCACGCCGTATTTCGCGGCGAGGTCGTAGAAGGCCTGCGTATCGAAGGACGGGTTCCGCACCTCGAGCGCATGGCGCAGCCGCAGGCCGTCGCGCTCGTGCGGCAGCAGCTTGAGGAAGCCCTCGAAGTCCTCGGCGTCGAACTTTTTCGTGCCCATGAACTGCCAGTTGATCGGCCCCAGCCGGTCGCCCAGCTCGGTGATCCCCTGATCAAGGAACCGCTCCAGGCTCTCGCCCATGTCGGCCAGCACCTTGCGGTTGGTGCAGTAGCGGCTGGCCTTGACGGAGAAGACGAAGCCGTCCGGCGTCTCGTCCCGCCACTTCCTCCAGCTGTCCGGCTTGAAGGTGGAGTAGTAGGTGCCGTTGATCTCGATGGAGGTCAGCTGGCGGCTGGCGTACTCCAGCTCCTTCTTCTGGCTCAGCCTCTCCGGATAGAAGACGCCGCGCCAAGGCTCATAGGTCCAGCCGCCGACGCCGATGTGGATGGAGTGGGTCATTTCTGAAGGTCCCCTAGGTCTTCCTCCGCCCAATCCTCCCGTCCGTGACGCACCCGCAGGATCAGTACGCTATCCTCTGCCAAGACATAGATCACGACGTGTACGCCGTGCGGCGCAACCCTGGCCACGCCTCGGCGAAGCCGTCGCTCCCGATAGAGCCTCGGGAAGTCTACGAGCCGCTCGAACAAGCTCGTGAAGCTGTCGTGGTAGGCGATCGCCTGCCGACGTCCAAATCTATCAAGGCCGTCGTTCAGGACGTGCAGAAGGTCACGCTCAGCCGCTGCTGTCAGTCTGTAGCCGCTCAAGCGGCCTTGCCCTTCCGCTCTTCATACTCAGCCAGGGCCCTAGCCTTGATGTCCTCCATCGTCGCGCTGCTGATTCCAGAGGCGTAGGCCTCATCCACCAATCTCTGCATGTTCGCGATCTTCTCCTCGCGATCCAGCTCCCGGCGGATCATCGCACGAACCACTTCGGAGGCATTGGCGAACCGGCCCTCCTCTACCTTGGCCTCGACCCAAGCCTTCATGGCGTCGGGCAGGGAGATGTTCATGGTCGCCATCGCGGGCTCCTCCGTCTGATCGGAAGGTGCGGTCTTGGCAAAGTTTGTCAAGGTGACGCGGAAGCTTCCCTTTACGTGCGCGTCAAGTTATGACGCCTGCATGGGTCTCGCCGACGAGCATCGCACCTATTCCATACGCCAGCTGTGCCGGGAGTTCGGCGCGACGGCGCGCGCGCTGCGCTTCTACGAGGACAAGGGCCTGCTGACGCCGGCCCGCAAGGGCCAGAGCCGGGTCTATGACGCGCGCGACAGGGCGCGGCTGAAGCTGATCCTGCGCGGCCGGCGCATCGGCTTCACCCTGCAAGAGATCCAGGAGATGCTGGCTCTCTATGACCACAAGGACCACAACACTCATCAGATGGCGGTCGCCCTGCGCCGCCACCGGGCGCAGATCGAGCAGTTGAAGCGCCAGCGCCAGGACCTGGACGAGGCCATCGCCACTGCCGAGGAGGCCTGCCGCGTGATGGAGGAGAAGCTGGGCGAGCACCGGCCGGACCTCCTCCCCGGCGCCGACGAATACGCCGCCCTGCTGCGCGAGCGCCTGAACCCCGACAACGCCGCCCACCCGTTCAAAGCGAGAGCCTGACGCCATGCCTTACAAGGCCCCTGTCCGCGACCTCACCTTCTTCCTGAACGAGGTGCTGGAGATCGACCGCTATTCCAACCAGGCGGGCTTCTCGGACGTGTCTTCCGACCTGGTGCAGCAGATCCTGGAGGAGGGCGCCAGGTTCGCCGAGGAGGTGATCGCGCCGCTGAACCGGGTGGGAGACCAGGAAGGCTGCACCTGGAACGACGGCGAGGTCACGGGGCCGACCGGCTGGAAGGAGGCCTATCAGCAGATGGTGGCCGCCGGCTGGCCGGGCCTGTCCTCCGATCCGGAATACGGCGGCCAGGGCATGCCCTCCATCATCGGCATGGCGTTCGGCCAGTTCACGGCGGCGGCGTCGCCCGCCTTCTCCATGTATCCGGGCCTGACCCACGGCTGTTACGAGGCGCTGCACGCCAACGGCAGCCCGGAGCAGAAGGCCAAATACCTGCCCAAGCTCGCCACCGGCGAGTGGGGCGGCACCATGAACCTGACCGAGCCGCAGTGCGGCACCGACCTGGGCCTGATCCGCACCAAGGCGGTCCCGAACGGCGACGGCTCCTACGCCATCACCGGCCAGAAGATCTGGATCAGCTCGGGCGAGCACGACTTCACCGACAACATCATCCACCTGGTGCTGGCCCGGATCGAGGGGGCGCCGGCCGGGATCAAGGGCATCAGCCTGTTTGTCGTGCCCAAGGTCATGGTCGAGGACGACGGCTCGCTGGGCGAGCGCAACAGCCTCAAGTGCGTGGGGCTGGAGCACAAGATGGGCATCCACGGCAACTCGACCTGCGTCATGCAGTACGACGGGGCCAAGGGTTGGCTGGTCGGCCAGGAGAACAAGGGCATGGCGGCCATGTTCGTCATGATGAACGAGGCGCGGCTGGGCACCGGCCTGCAAGGACTCGCCATCGCCACCGCCGCCTATCAGGCCGCCGCCGAGTTCGCCAAGGACCGGCTGCAGGGCCGTTCGCTGACCGGCCCGAAGAACCCCGACGGCCCGGCCGATCCCATCATCGTCCACCCCGACGTGCGGCGCATGCTGTTGGAAGCGCGCGCCATCGTGGAAGGCGGCCAGGGGTTCGTGCTGTGGACCGCGCTCCAGGCCGACTTGCAGCGCTCGGAGGACGAGGCGGTCGCCACCAAGGCCCGTGACTACATGGCGCTGATCACCCCGGTGGTGAAAGCCTATCTGACCGACCGCGGCTTCCACGCCGCCAGCCTGGCCATGCAGGTGCACGGCGGTTCGGGCTACACGGAGCATTTCCCCGCCAGCCAGTATCTGCGGGATGCCCGGATCACCATGATCTATGAGGGCGCGAACGGCATCCAGGCGCTGGATCTGGTCGGCCGCAAGCTGCCGCAGAACGGCGGACGCGCCATCATGAGCTGGTTCGCCGACATCGACGCCTTCGTGGGCGAGCACCAGGGCTCCGAAGCGGTCGAGCCCTTCACGAAGGGCCTGTCCGAAGCCAAGGCCAGCCTGCAGGAGGCCACCATGTGGCTGATGCAGAACGGCATGCAGAACCCGGACAACGCCGGCGCGGCCTCCACCGACTATCTGCACATCTTCGGCCTGACCGCGCTCGCCTATATCTGGGCCCAGATGGCGGTGGCGGCGCAGAAGCAGATCGACGCCGGCTCCACCGACCCGTTCTACGCTCACAAGCTGGCCACCGGCCGATACTTCGTCGAGCGCATGCTCCCCGACGCCCGCGCCCACCTGAAGAAGCTGAAGACGGGCTCCGAAGTGCTGATGGCGCTCTCGGCGGAGGCGTTCTGATGCTCAACGTCCTCAACACCCCCGAACCCGCCGTCATGGCCGAGGAGGAGATCACCCTCTTCTCCGACAGCGTCGGCAAGTGGGTCGACGAGAACTGTCCGCCTGAGGCCGTGCAGTCCTGGATCGCCAACTCCTCCGTCCCGCGCGACCTGTGGAACCGGGCGGGCGAAGCGGGGCTGCTCGGGCTGTCGCTGCCGGAGGCGGACGGCGGCATGGGCGGCGACTATCGGCACGAGGTGGTGCTGATGCGCCAGCTGGGCTGGAAGGGCGCGGACCACTTCGGCATCTCGCTGCACAACGCGATCGTCATGCCCTACATCTGGCACTACGGCACCGAGGAGCAGAAGCGGCGCTGGCTGCCCCGCCTCCAGACCGGAGAGCTGGTCGGCGCCATCGCCATGACCGAGCCGGGCGCCGGCTCCGATCTCCAGGGCGTGAAGACCACCGCCCGGAAGGAGGGGAACCAGTATGTGGTGAACGGCTCCAAGACCTTCATTACCAACGGGCAGCTGGCCAATTTCATTATCGTGGTGGCCAAGACCGACCCCAGCGAGGGCGCCAAGGGCACCTCGCTGATCGTGGTCGAGACCGACGGCGCCGAGGGCTTCGAGCGCGGGCGGAACCTCCACAAGATCGGCATGGAGGGCAACGACACCTCCGAGCTCTTCTTCAACGACGTGAAGGTCCCGGGCCAGAACATCATCGGCGGCGGCGAAGGCATGGGCTTCATCCAGCTGATGCAGCAGCTGCCGCAGGAGCGGCTGAACATCGCCGTTCAGGGCGTGGCCGCCGCCGAGCGGGGGCTGGCCGCCACGCTGGACTACGTCAAGGATCGAAAGGCGTTCGGCAAGCGGGTGATCGACTTCCAGAACACCCAGTTCCAGCTCGCCGAGGTGAAGACCAAGCTGACGGTCGCCAAGGTCTTCGTGGACCGCTGCATCGAGCTGCACCTGAAGGGTCAGCTGGACGCCGCCACCGCCTCCATGGCCAAGTACTGGGTCACGGACATCCAGGGCGAGACCATCGACCAGATGCTCCAGCTGTTCGGCGGCTACGGCTATATGAACGAGTACCCGATCGCCCAGCTGTACAAGGACGCCCGCGTCCAGCGCATCTACGGCGGCACCAACGAGATCATGAAGCTGCTGATCGCGCGGACGCTTTAGGAGCTCGCGCTCCGCCCGGCGGAAGCCGGGACCCAGGCTTGAGCGGGTCCGCCGCCCGCGGGTAGGGATTTCGGCCAAAGAACTGGATCCCGGCTTCCGCCGGGAAGAGCGGGGTCATTGTGGTTCGCCTCTTCATCCCCCAGCCCCTCGCGCCAGGCGCCGCCCTCGCGCCCTCGCTGGATCAGTCCCGCTACCTCACCCAGGTCATGCGGCTGAAGGCGGGCGACGAGCTGCTCGTGTTCAACGGCAAGGAGGGCGAGTGGCGCTGTGCGGTGACGGAGGTGCTGAAACGCGGCGTGGTGCTCCGGGCCGAGGCGCAGGTCCGGCCGCAGGTGTCGCCGCCCGACCTCGAGCTGCTCATCGCCGCCGTGAAGAAGTCGGCGCTGGAGTTCGCGGTGGAGAAGGCGACGGAGCTCGGCGCCGCGCGGATACGCCTGATCCTGACCCGCCGCACCCAGCCGCATCATGTCCGTATGGACCGGCTGGAGGCCATCGCCATCGAGTCCGCCGAGCAGACCGGTCGGATGGACGTGCCGGAAATCGTCGCGCCCGAGAAGCTGGACGCGCTTCTGGACCTCTGGCCCGCCGACCGCCGCCTGATGTTCTGCGATGAGACCGGCGGCGCGCCGGCCCTCCGCGCGCTCCAACCGGCGACGGAGCCCTGGGCCGTCCTGGTCGGGCCGGAAGGCGGGTTCGCGCCGGAGGAGCGGGAGCGGCTGCGCGGCCTGTCCTTCGCGACCGCCGTATCGCTCGGCCCCCGCGTGCTGCGCGCCGACACGGCGGCCGTCGCCGCCCTGACCCTGTGGCAGGCCTGCGCCGGCGACTGGCGGCGCTAGCGGGGGCGGTAGAGGGTCGCCGACAGCTCCGCGGAGACGGCGCAGGCCTTCACGTCGACGAAGCCCCGCCCGCGCATGAGCCCGCGAACCGCCGCGTCGTTGAAGGCGCCCTTGCCCTTACCGTGGATGATCCAGATCGGGGTGGAGGCGACGGCCGAGGACGCGAGGGCGTCCTCCAGCTCAGCCGTAGAGCCGGCCCGCGCCATCCGAAGCAGGGCGGCCTCCGGCGGCGTCCAGGCGACGTCAACGATCGCCGCCTCCAGCTCCGGCGTGGACAGGTCGCCGAAGGTCCACACCGGCCTGCCGGGCGCGACGCCCAGCTTCTCCGCCAGCGTCGGCAGGGGTTTCTCCAGGGCGGCCTTCCACTTCGCCGCTTCGGCCGCACCCAAGGCCAGGGAGAAGGCGCCTTCCGGGCCCTCGCCCGTCAGCCGGTCGCCGTCCACCATCGCGTCGCGGACGGCCTCGCGCGGGATCCGCAAGCCGATCGGCCTGCGCAGGACGACGCCTTCAGCCTCCAGCAGCACCTTGGTCTCGCCCTCGCGGCCGGCGTAGCGCGCCCAGGCCGTCGCCTCCCTGCCCATCGCCGTCTCCCCTTGAGCCTTGCCGCAGCATCTCCCAAATAGCCCCTGCCGTCCAAGGGGCTCTGCATGACCGACCAGCCGCCGCTCACGATCGACGACCTCGTGGGCGTCATGGCCAAGGGCGCCAAGCCCCGGAGCGAATGGCGCATCGGCGCCGAGCACGAGAAGTTCGGCTTCGACAAGTCCACCCTGCGCCGCCCGGCCTACGAAGGCGACGGCGGCATCCGCGCCATGCTGGACGGGCTGACCCGGTTCGGCTGGACCCCCGTCAAGGAAGGCGATCACGTCATCGCGCTTGAGCGCGAGAACGCCGAGGGCCGCGAGGCGTCGATCTCGCTGGAGCCCGGCGGGCAGTTCGAGCTCTCGGGCGCGCCGCTGAAGGACATCCACGACATCTGTTCCGAGACCGGGCAGCACCTGATGGAGGTGAAACAGGTCGCTGATCAACTGAACCTCGGTTTCCTCGGCCTCGGCTTCGATCCGCGGTGGACGCGCGAGGACGTGCCGGTCATGCCCAAGGGCCGCTACGACATCATGCGCGCCTACATGCCCAAGAAGGGCGGGCTGGGCCTCGACATGATGCTGCGCACCTGCACCATCCAGGCCAATCTCGACTTCGAGAGCGAAGGGGACATGGTGGAGAAGTTCCGCGTGTCCCTGGCGCTCCAGCCCATCGCCACCGCCCTGTTCGCCAACTCGCCCTTCACCGAAGGAAAGCCGAACGGCTTCCTGTCCGCCCGCGCCAATGTCTGGACCGACACGGATCCAGACCGCACCGGCATGCTGGACTTCGTGTTCCGCGACGGCTTCGGCTTCGAGGCCTATGCGAACTATGCGCTGGACGTGCCCATGTATTTCGCCAAGCGCGAGGGCCGCTACGTGGACGCCTCGGGCCAGTCGTTCCGCGCCTTCCTGGAAGGTCAGCTGCCGGCCCTGCCGGGCGAGCGGCCGACGCTGAAGGACTGGGCCGACCACCTGACCACCCTGTTTCCCGAGGTGCGGTTGAAACAGTATCTGGAGATGCGTGGCGCCGACGGCGGGCCGTGGAGCCGGATTTGCGCCCTTCCCGCGCTCTGGGCCGGCGTCCTCTACGACGCGCCGTCGCAGGCCGCCGCCTGGGACCTGTGCAAGGACTGGGCGATCGAGGATCACGAGCGCCTGCGCCGCGACGTGACCCGCCTGGGCCTGAAGGCCGAGGTGGCGGGCCGAACCGTGCGTGACATCGCCGTCGACCTGGTCGCCATCGCCCGCCAGGGCCTCAAGAACCGCGCCCGCTTCTCCGGCGGCATGGTGGACGAGCGGGGCTATCTGGCCGAGCTGGAAGACATCGCCGACAGCGGGATCACCCCGGCCGAGCGCCTGCTGGAGCTCTACCACGGCGACTGGCAGGGCGACGTCAGCCGCGCCTACCGCGACTTCGCTTACTGAGGCTTGCTCGCGGCCGCCGAAGGCCGGAAGCTGACTTCCGGAGGGTCACCATGATGCGAGCCGCGCTTCCGATCATCGCCGTCGTGTCGGGCGCCTGCGCGGCCCCGCCCGGGGCGGCCTTCAGCACGGACCCCCGCCTCGGCGTGAGCTTCGAGGCGCCGGGCGGGCTTCGGCTCCGCCCCTGCCGAGAGGGTGAGAGCAGCCTCCCGCAGCAGTGTCTCGCCTTCACCTCGCCCGGACCGAGCGAGGAGCCCGCGCTCATGCTTGAGGTGCGGGAAGCTCCCCTGGAGCAAGTCGCGCGCGATGAGGCAGGGTTCGAACCGACCGAGTCAGGCGAGTGGCGAACCACCTTCGGCCGCTTCGAACCGGTCGCCGTGGAGCGCTTCAAGGCGGGTGCGCTGGCCGGCATGCGCGCCACGGTCGCTTGCGGGGTCTCGGACGAGAACGGCTTTCATGCCGCGGCCGGCGCCTGTCTGACCGTGCTGCTCAGCGACGGCGCCCGCAGCGTGATCATCACCAACGACGGCCGCGAAGGCACGCTTGAACAGGCTCAGGCCCTCGCCGAGAGCCTGCGCCTTCTGCCGAAGCCCTAGCGCCGCTCGCGGGCCCGGCCGATCAGGACGGGAACGGTGATGGCCAGCAGGAACAGGTTGGTGGCCGCCAGGCTCCAATCGAGCCCGACGGCGTGCAGAGCCAGCATGGCGGCTTCCAGCAGGGCCAGACCGGCGGCGGCCGTCAGCATCGGCAGGCGGCCTAACCGCCAGCTGAACAAGGGCGCCAGGATGAGCGCGGCCAGCGCCAGCTCCGCCACGCCCAAGCCACGCACCAGGTTTTCCGGCGCGAAGGCGGGCCAGCGCATGAGCTCGACGAGGTTGTCCATCGGCTCGGACAGCTTGGCGTAGCCGGCGGCCGTGAAGAACATCGCGAGCCAGCCCTGGAGCGTCCAGAGCGTGAGGTTTCTGTAGCTCTCGCTGAGACGCGAGGCGCGAGGGGTGAGGACCTGAGCAGTCATTGTTCCGACGCCGGGGGAGCGGCGCTCTTGTTATCTGTAACAGCGGCGAGATCGGATGGCCGGTTCGGTTCCGCAAGACACGCAAGCGCGGCCGTAACCATCCGTGATCGCCTTCTGGCGAAGCTACGGGGCGGAAGCGTGGCGGTATTCATACGATTTCGTCATTTCAGCTGACGGGCCGCGTTGGCCCCTTCGACTGAAAGACGAACGACGGGCGTGGCTCTCGACATCCGTCAGCGCGAAAAGGCGTAGGCCCGCCGCGCCGCCTCGATCCGGCCCAGCTTGGCCTGGAAGCTACTCCAATCATCGGCGTCCGCGATGGGCGCCCAGAGCGCCTCCACCTCGTCGATCAGCATCTCCTCCGGCTCCGGCCGGGCGAAGACAGGGTGCTCCAGCCGCTCGGGCCGGTCCGGCTCGTGTTCGAACAGGGCGAAACGAAAGGCGTCGAAGGCATCGCCCTGATACGACTTGGCGCGGGGGCCGCCCAGCGCACGGGCCGAGGAGGCGAAGCCGCCGAACCAGTCGAAGAACAGCGGCTCCCAGCGGATCGCCTCGCCCCCTTCGCGCAGCAGCGCCAGGCTCGTGTCCAGCAGCCTCTGGTCCGCCGCCTCGCCCAGGCTCTTCACGCCCAGCCGCTGGAGAAAGGCGGTGCGGAGCTCGCGAATATAGGCGGGGCCGAAGCCGTTCAGCGCCTCCGTCAGGGCCTCGGCCTCGGCCACGAGCTTCAAGGCGCCGCCCAGCTGGGTCAGGGCCCAGAACACGCTCTCCGGCTGACGCGCGAAGGCGTAGAGGCCGAACTGGTCGAAATAGGCGGCGGTGAAGCCGGGCTCGTAGTGCGGCAGGAACCGCCAGGGACCGTAGTCGAAGCTTTCGCCCGTCACGTTCAGATTGTCGGTGTTCAGCACGCCGTGCACGAAGCCGGCCGCGATCCACCGGGCCGTCAGGCGGGCGGAGGCCTCGACCACGGCGCGCAGGAGGGCCGGCGCGTCGCCCTCCGCGACCTCCGGGTGGTAGAGCGACCGCGCGTGCTCCACCAGGCGCTCGATCATGTCGGCCCGTCCGAAGTAGGCGGCGCGTTGAAAGGTCCCGAAGCGGATATGGCTGTGCGACAGGCGCACCAGCACGGCGGAGCGGGTGGGGGAGGGCTCGTCGCCGCGCTCCAGCGCCTCGCCCGTCTCGATCAGGCTGAAGGCCCGGCTGGTCGGTACGCCGAACGCCTCGAGCATGGCGGCCGCCAGCACCTCGCGCACCCCGCCCTTCAGCGTCAGCCGCCCGTCCCCGGCGCGGGACCAGGGCGTCTGGCCCGAGCCCTTGGTCCCCAGGTCCATCAGCCTTCCGTCGCCGTCCCGCATCTGCGCCGCGAGAAACCCCCGGCCGTCGCCGAGATCGGGATTGTAGCTGCGGAACTGATGGCCGTGGTAGCGCATGGCGATCGGCCCGGGCTGGCCCGGCAGGGGCTGGAGGCGGCCGAAGTGATCGATCCACTCGACGTCGGACAGGCTCTCCAGACCCACCTCTGACGCCGCGCGGTCGTTCCTGAACCGCAGGACGTGTTCGGGAAAGTCGGCGGCTCTGACCGCATCGCCGTACTCCTCCCCGAGATCGAAGAAGCGCGGTTCGGGGCGGTAGGCTGAGCTGACGGGCATGGAGGCCAGATGGGGGCGGACACGGCGGAGGGAAGGCCGTTCCGGATTGAACTCCCCACCGCCCCTTCGTATTCCCCATGTCAGAGATCAGGCCGAGGCGCTCCCGCGCTTCGAGCCAGGCCGGCGCCGGGGCTTTCCGGCGAATCCGGTCCGGCGCCCGTCGATAACCTGGCGCCACGACAGACCTTTGGTTCACCCCAGGAGGCCGCCGTGGCGAGACGGATCACGCTCAACTTCCTCAAGACGGAGGCCGCCTCCGGCGCCGTGCTGGGTCTGGCGGCGATGGCCGCCATGATCGTGGCGAACTCGGCGCTGGGCCATGACTACTTCACCTGGCTGAAGAGCGTGCACCCGCTCCAGCTGGGCCCGCTGCGCCTCGAGATGACGATCTCGGAGTGGATCAAGGAAGGGTTGATGGCCCTCTTCTTTCTCGTGGTGGGCCTCGAGATCAAATACGAGATCCTGCGGGGGGAGCTGAGCGATCCGCGCAAGCTCGCCACCCCCGTGATCGCCGCGGCGGGAGGGATGCTGGCGCCGGCCGCCGTCTATCTGCTCCTGGCGAGCGCGACCGGCGCGCCCCATCAGGGCTGGCCAGTCCCCCTCGCGACCGACATCGCCTTCGCCCTCGCTGTCTTCGCCCTCGTCGGCCGGGGGCTGCCCTCGTCGCTCCGCATCTTCCTTCTGACCCTCGCCATTGTCGACGATCTGGGAGCCATCGCCCTCATCGCGCTGCTGTTCAGCGAGGGGGTGAATTGGGGGCTGCTCGCGTGGGCCTTGGGCGTCGTCGGCCTGATGGCGGCGGCCGGCGCCCGCCGGAAGATACCGGCGCCCTTCTGGGTGCTGAGCTTCGCGGTGGTCTGGTGGCTGGCGGTGGAGGCGGGATTGTCGACATCCCTGTCCTCCGTCGCCTTCGCGGCCATCGTGCCCATCACGCCGCGCGACGAGGATCTGCAGAGCCCGCTGAAGGAGGCGATGCACGATCTCCATCCCTGGGTCGCCTTCCTGATCCTGCCGCTGTTCGCCTTCGCCAAGGCGGGCGTGGACTTCGGTGGGCTCGATCTGGCTGAAGCCGTGTCGCCCCTGGTGATCGCCGTCGCCCTAGGCCTGTTCCTTGGAAAGCAGATCGGCGTGTTCGGCGCGGCGGCCCTGGCCGCCGTGCTGCGGATCGGGGCCAAGCCGAGCCACAGCACCTGGATGCAGCTCTATGGCGTTTCCCTGCTGTGCGGCGTCGGCTTCACCATGAGCCTGTTCATCGGCCTCCTCGCCTTTCCCGGCGCGGTCGATTCCCCGGTGCAGACCGAGGTGAAGCTGGGGGTGCTCGGCGGTTCGCTGCTGTCGAGCCTGGCGGGAGCTCTTGTTCTGGCGCTCGCTGGAAGACGGACAGATTTCGCCGAAGCCGACGTCGAAGAAGCGCCCTAGAGGCGAATATTTACCTTGCGGTAACTTTGCCTGTCGCTTTCGCGTCACACATAGGTCGGCCGCCCGACTGAAAAGGGGCGGGATCGCGCCCATCTTCTTGTTCCCCCGCCCGCCTTCGGTTACGCCAAGGCTCGGAGCCCTGCCGTCCCATCAGAAGGACCAGGGGCTAGGGACCAGGAACGCCGGGCTGCATCGCCCGGCATAAGTCGGGAAACGTCATGCGCCTCAACAGCCTTCTTCGCGCCACCGCCTCCGCAGCCGTGGTTGGCGCCGTCGCCTTCGGCTTCGCCGGGGCCGCCTCCGCCCAAGAATCGGATCAGCCGACCACCGTCGACGACATCATCGTCACGGCCCAGAAGCGCGAGCAGAACCTCCAGGACGTGCCGGTGGTGGTCACCACCCTGTCGGAGACCATGCTCGAGAACGCCGGCGTGCGCGACATCAAGGACCTGCAGGTCCTGACGCCGGGCCTGACCGTCACCTCCACCCAATCGGAATCCTCCACCACCGCCCGCATCCGCGGCGTCGGCACCGTGGGCGACAACCCCGGTCTGGAAAGCTCGGTCGGCGTGGTGATCGACGGCGTCTACCGCTCGCGCAACTCGGTCGGCTTCGGCGACCTGGGCGAGCTGCAGCGGATCGAGGTGCTGAAGGGGCCGCAAGGCACCCTGTTCGGCAAGAACACCTCCGCCGGCGTCATCAACATCCTCACCGAGGCTCCCTCCTTCAACCCCAGCTATGAGCTGGAGGCCACGGCGGGCAACTACGGCGCCCACGGCGTGTCCGGCTCGATCACCGGCCCGCTGGCCGACAGCGTCGCCTTCCGCCTGTTCGGCGCCTACCGCCAGCGCGACGGCTTCTACAATGTGGACACCGGCGACGGCCCGCGCACCCAGACGGACGACGCGAACCAGGACTACTACACCGTCCGCGGCCAGCTGCTGGTCCAGCCCAGCGAGACGGTCTCCATCCGCGCCATCGCCGACTACACCCGTCGCGACGAATACTGCTGCACCGGCGTGATCATCCGCACCGGCCCGACGGGCCAGTTCGTGGACGCCCTGTCCACCGGCACCGGCGTTCCGCCGGCTCAGCCGGGCTTCGCCGCCCACCCGTTCTCGCGCCTGGCCTATTCGAACCGCGACACCGGCCAGAAGATCGAGGACCGTGGCGTCTCGATCGAGGCCAACATCGACCTGTCGCCGTCCATGACGCTCACCTCCATCACTTCCGGCCGGGAGTGGGAGACGAAGAACGGCATGGACATCGACTACACCGGGGCCGACGTCGCCTATCGCAACCAGGACGGCAACTACGGCTACGAGGTGAACAACCTCACCCAGGAATTCCGCCTGGCGGGCGCCAACGACCGCGTCGACTGGCTGGTCGGCGCCTTCTTCACCAAGGAAGAAGTCAACCGCAACGACAGCTTCGTCTTCGGCCCCGACTACAACCCGCTGCTGGCCTTCCAGCTGTCGGCGGCGCTGAACGCGGCCAATCCGGCCATCCCGGTCAGCCCGAACATCATCGGCTGCTTCACCCGCACCGCCACGACCGCCCCTCAGATCCAGGGCTGTCTGGCCACCGGCGGCACCCAGCCGGCCGCCAGCCCGCTGGCCGCCACCGGCCCGACCTTCGGCGCCGGCAACAGCCTGCTGGACCGCTATGAGCAGGACGGCACCTCCTACGCGCTGTTCACCAACAACACGGTGCACATCACCGACGCGCTCGATCTGACGGTGGGCCTGCGCTACACCTTCGACGAGAAGGACCTGACGGTTCGCCAGACCAACGTCGGCACGAACCAGACGGTGTGCGGCGCCGGCGTCGCCAACCAGGCCGCGATCGCGGGCGCGGTGGGCGCGGCCAACGCCCCGGCGATCCTCGGCCGCCTCTGCCTGCCGTGGGTCAACCCGGGCTTCGCCAACCGCAACGTCACCGAGAACACCAGCGACAACGACCTGAGCGGCACCGCCAAGCTCTCCTACCGCATCAGCCCGGAGGCCATGGTCTACGCCTCCTACGCCCGCGGCTATAAGAGCTTCGGCTACAACCAGGATCGCGTGCTGACGCCGACGCTGACGCCGGTCTCCAGCCTGTTCTTCCCGTCCGAGACGGTGGACAGCTACGAGCTGGGCGCCAAGCTGACGCTGCTGGACCGCAGCCTGCTGCTGAACGCCACCTACTTCGACCAGAAGTTCGAGAACTTCCAGCTCAACACCTTCCTCGGCACCTCCTTCGTGGTGGAGTCGATCCCCGAGCTGACCTCGCGGGGCGTGGACGCCGACTTCCTGTGGTTCACCCCGGTCGAGGGCCTGAACCTGCAGGGCGGCGTCACCTACACGGACGCCGAGTACGGCCGCTTCACGGCCGCGGACCTGTTCAACCCCGGCAACTTCCCGCAGCTGTCGCTGCTCCCGGGCGCGCGTCCGTCGTTCGCCCCCGAGTGGTCGGCCTCGGGCTCGTTCAACTATGAGCGGTCGCTGGGCTCCGGCCTGCGGCTGGGCCTCAGCGCCACCGCCAAATACATGAGCGAGTACAACACCGGCTCGGACCTGCTGCCCTTCAAGATGCAGGACGCCTTCACCACGGTGAACGGCCGGATCACCATCGGCGCCGAAAGCGAGCGCTGGGAGCTGGACCTCTGGGGTCAGAACCTGACCGACGAGGAGTACGTCCAGGTGGCCTACAACGCCTTCCTGCAAGGCTCCGCCTTCCAGTCGACGCCGACCGCCAGCGGCCCCTACGCCGGCACCTTCTACAACCCGGCCGGCGACTCGCAGACCTACGCCGCCTTCCTGGGCCAACCCCGGACCTACGGCGTGACCCTGCGCCTGAAGTACTGATCGATCGGCCTCAGGGCTGAACGAGAAACCGGCCCGGGCCCGCCCCGGCCGGTTTTCTTTTGCACCGTCTCATCCACAGCCAAGCTTGCGGCTCACGGACAAATGAGGAGCCGGTGATCCCGGGATGCGTCTAGGGTCCGGCCCATGACACCCAAGGGCTGGATCCTGCCGGCCGCGGCCCTGGCCGCCGGCCTGGCCTGGAGCGGCGTGGCGCAGCCGGGCGCGCGCGCCGACGGCGTCGCGCCGGCCGAGCCTGTGGTGGTGGAGCTGTTCACCGCCCAGGGCTGCGCCGGATGCCCCGAAGCCAATCAGGTGGTGGAGGCCCTGGCCGACCGGCCCGGCGTGATCGCCCTGACCTGGCCCGTCGACTACTGGGACTACCTCGGCTGGCGCGACACCCTGGCCCGGCCGGAGTTCACCCAGCGCCAGCAAGCCTACCGCCAGGCGCTCAGGCTCAGGGCCGTGGCCACGCCCCAGGTGATCATCGACGGTCGCAGGTCCGCGCTCGCCACCCAGGCCGACGCGCTGCGCCGCGCCGTCGACGAGGAGGCGGAGCGACGGATATTCCCGCCGGAGCTGGAGTTCCGCACCACCGGCCGCCAGGTCGGCGTGGGCTCGGGGCGCGCGCCCTCGGGCGGCGCCGACGTGCTCGCCGTGGTCTTCGCTCCCGGCACACAGGTCGTGCGGGTGCAGGCGGGCGACAATCGCGGCAAGTCGGTGCGGCACGTCAATGTGGTGAAGCGCATCCAGCGGCTGGGCGCCTGGACGGGGCGCCCCGCCCTCTACGCCACGCCTCGCCTCAGGGGCGGTGAACAGGTGGCGGTCCTGGTCCAGTCGCGCGCCGATCGGCGCATCCTCAACGCGGCGGTGCGCTAGGCGGCGGCCTGCTCGGCACGGCGCAGCGCCGAAGCCCGCACCTTCTCGCTTTCGGACTTCAGCTGACCGCAGGCGGCGAGGATGTCGCGCCCGCGCGGAGTCCGGATCGGGCTCGCATAGCCCGCGCGGTTCAGGATCGCGGCGAAGGCCTCGATCGTCTTCCAGTCGGAACACTGGTAGTCCGTGCCCGGCCAGGGGTTGAACGGGATCAGGTTGATCTTGGCGGGGATGCCCTGGATCAGCTTGACCAGGGCCTTGGCCTCGGCCGGGCTGTCGTTCACGCCCTTCAGCATGACGTATTCGAACGTCACCCGCCGGGCGTTGCCCAGCCCCGGATAGGCGCGGATGGCCGTCATCAGCTGATCCAGCGGATACTTCTTGTTCAGCGGCACCAGCACGTCGCGCAGCGGATCGTTGGTGGCGTGCAGGCTGATGGCCAGCATGGTCCCGGTCTTCTCGCCCAGCTCCGGGATCAGCGGCACGACGCCGGAGGTCGACACGGTGATCCGCCGCCGCGAGATGGCGATGCCCTCGTTGTCGGCGATGACGTCGATGGCGGCGGCGACGTTCTCCAGATTGTACAGCGGCTCGCCCATGCCCATGAAGACGATGTTGGACAGGCGACGGTTCTCCTTGGGCGACGGCCACTCGCCGAGGTCGTCGCGCGCCACCTGGACCTGGGCCACGATCTCGGCGGCGGTCAGGTTGCGCACCAGCTTCTGGGTGCCGGTGTGGCAGAAGGTGCAGTTCAGCGTGCAACCCACCTGGGACGAGACGCAGAGCGCGCCCGCCCGGCCGACGTCCGGGATGTAGACGGTCTCGATCTCGATGCCGGGCGCGGTGCGGATCAGCCATTTGCGGGTGCCGTCCTTGGACACCTGCCGCTCCACGATCTCCGGCCGGGCCAGGGTGAAGTGCTCGGCCAGCTTGGCGCGGGTCTCCTTGGCGACGTCGCTCATCAGGGCGAAGTCGGTCACGCCATAGTGGTGGATCCACCGCCACACCTGGGACGCCCGCATCCTGGCCTTCTCGGGCGGGCAGACCCCCGCCTCGATCAACGCCAGCCGCAACTCGTCGCGCGTCAGACCGGTCAGGTTGACGGGCGGCTTGGGGGCAGGAGCGCTGGCGCGCGAAAGGTCGAGCGTGACGCTCAAGGGCGGAACCTCAGATGGCGGGAGAGGGAGAATATAGCACGAAGGGCGCCGTTCCCCAACCTGAGCGGCCGATCAGAGGATATACCGGCTCAGGTCCGCGTTCTTGGCCAGATCGCCGAGCTTCTCCCGCACCGCCGCGCCGTCGAACCGCACGGTCTGGCCCGACAGGTCCGAGGCGCGGAAGGAGGTCTCCTCCAGCACGCGCTCGATCACCGTCTGGAGCCGGCGGGCGCCGATGTTCTCGACCGCGCCGTTGGCCTCCACCGCCGCGTCGGCCAGGGCGTCGACGCCGTCCTCGGTGAACTCCAGCGTCACGTCCTCGGTCGCCAGCAGCGCCTGGTTCTGGCGGATCAGATTGGCCTCGGGCTCGGTCAGGATGCGGCGGAAGTCGTCCCGCGTCAGCGCCTTGAGCTCCACCCGGATCGGCAGCCGGCCCTGGAGTTCGGGCAGCAGGTCCGACGGCTTGGCGACGTGAAAGGCGCCGGACGCGATGAACAGCACATGGTCCGACTTCACCGGCCCGTACTTGGTCGAGACCGTGGTCCCTTCGATGAGCGGCAGCAGGTCGCGCTGGACTCCCTCTCGGGAGACATCCGCGCCGCGCGCTTCCGACCGGGCCGCCACCTTGTCGATCTCGTCGATGAAGACGATGCCCTCGTTCTCGGCCAGCAGCAGGGCCTCCTTGGTCAGGCTTTCCTGATCCAGCAGCTTGTCGCTCTCTTCGGTGACCAGCGGCTCCCAGGCGTCACGGACCTGAATCTTCACCGTCTTGGTCCGGCCCCCGCCCATCTTGCCGAGCAGGTCCGACAGGTTCAGCAGGCCGACGCTGCCGCCCCCGCCCGGCAACTCCATGGAGGGGAAGGGGGAGGCGGTGTCGTTCAGCGCGATCTCCACCTCCTTGTCGTCCAACTCGCCCGCCCGGAGCCGCTTCCTGAACGCGTCGCGCGTGGCGGCCTGCGAGCCGGCGCCGACGAGCGCGTCCAGCAGCCGCTCCTCGGCCGCGCCTTCCGCCCGCGCCTTGACGCCGGCGCGGCGACGGTCGCGCACCATGACCAGCGCCGCCTCCACCAGGTCGCGCATGATCTGGTCGACGTCGCGCCCGACATAGCCGACCTCGGTGAACTTGGTGGCCTCGACCTTGATGAAGGGGCTGCCGGACAGCCGGGCGAGGCGTCGCGCGATCTCGGTCTTGCCCACGCCGGTCGGGCCGATCATCAGGATGTTCTTGGGCGTGACCTCGTCGCGCAGAGCCTCGGGCACGCGCTTGCGCCGCCAGCGGTTCCGCAGCGCCACGGCCACGGCGCGCTTCGCGTCGTCCTGACCGACGATGAAGCGGTCGAGTTCGGAAACGATTTCGCGGGGAGACAGATCGGTCATCCCAGGCACATAGGACGGCTCAGTTCGGAGCGGGAGGGGCCTGCGGCGGCGGAGCGGGGATCAGCTGGGCCAGCACGATCCGGAAGCCCTCCTCCCGCCGCTGCCACAGCCGAACATAGTGTCCACGCCGCGCCTGGCCGTCGCGGGTCCAGGCCGCAGAGCCATAGGTCCACACCAGGTCGCCGTATTCGGACTGACCGCCGCCCTCCGTCGGCCCGAAGCTGAAGGTCGCGGGCCAGGCCGTCAGCGCCTCGTCGAAGGCCGCGCGCCCGATCGCCGGCGGGAGCAGCGCGACATAGAGCCGGCCGTCATCGGCCATGCGGGCCAGGTGCGCGGCCTTCTGGTCGGTCGCCGCCTCGCGGGCCAAGGCCGCCTCCTCCGCCTTGACCTCGCTCAACGCCCAATCGGCGGGCGGCGGAGGAGGCGCCGGCTGCCCCGCATATCGGACCTGAAGCAGCCGCGCGCCGAGCGGCAGGGTCACCGGCTCCGTCTCGGGCCCCGGCACGTCCTTGGCCGTCGCGCCGTTGCCGCCGTCGTAGACCCAGCGCCAGGAGCCGTCCGACTGCTTCTTCCAGATGGTGAAGTAGTGCCCGGCCCGCTGACCGTTCACCGCCACCCCGCCGGTGGTGAAGCCCAGGTCACCCGAGCGCGCGATACCCGCGAAGTTCGGGCACCATTCCAGTTTCGGCTCGTCCGGCGGCCGGGGCCGGTCCGGCGGATAGACCTCCGCCACCGTGCTGACCCGTCCGCCCGCGATCATGACGGCGCCGGGGACAGCCCACTTGTTGAAGCTGGCGGCGATCCCCAGCGCCAGTCCGTCGCGCGCGAAAGCCCGCTCCGCCTCCACCACCGGAGCGGCGGAGGGCTCCGAGCCCTCAGGGCCGGGGCTCGAAGCGCACGCGGCGGCGGTGAACAGGGCGGCGGCTAGGGTCAGGCTGCGCATGGCCGCAGAAAGCCACGAAGCGCGGCCGTTGTCAGCCAGTCTTCTCCGCCCCGTTCCCTGGAAGCGGAACTCTGGGATGACTGTGCGACCAAGCCGCCCTACAACCGCTCCATGGCCACCGACCGCATCTCCGTTCTCCAGGCGCTGCAGGACCAGGGCGTCTGCCCGGTCTTCTACCATTCGGACGTCCAGACCTGCCTCAGCGTGATCCGCGCCTGCGCGCGGGGCGGGGCGCGCGTGATCGAATTCACCAATCGGGGCGACTTCGCCTGCGACCTGTTCGGCGAGATCAGCCGCGAGCTCCAGCGCACGGATCCCCAGGTGGTTCTGGGCATCGGCTCGGTGGTCGATGCGGGCACGGCCGCGCTCTACATCAACCGTGGCGCGCGGTTCGTGGTCAGCCCCTGTCTGGTGGAGGAGGTGGCGCGGGTCTGCAACCGGCGCATGGTGGCCTACATGCCCGGCTGCGGCTCGGTCACGGAGATCGGCCAGGCCCACGAATGGGGCTCGGAGATCGTCAAGCTGTTCCCCGGCGCGTCCGTCGGCGGGCCCGACTTCGTGAAGGCCGTGCTCGGCCCCATGCCCTGGGCCAAGATCATGCCGACGGGGGGCGTCGATCCTGACGAGGCGTCGATCGCCCGCTGGTTCGGCGCCGGCATCGTCGCCTGCGGCATGGGCTCCAAGCTGATCACGGACCAGGCGGTGAAGAGCGGCGACTGGGCGGCGGTCGAAGGTCAGGTCCGTACGGCCGTGCAGGCGGTCCAGTCGTTCAGGGGCCGGTGACCCCGACCCGGCGGCGCCGTCACGTGCTGGACGGCTCGCCGTCCGCCAGGACTTCCACCGTCAGATTGCCGTTGGTGTAGACGCAGATGTCGGCGGCGATGGCCATGGCGCGGCGGGCGATGGTCTCGGCGTCGAGCTCGGTGTGATCCGCAAGCGCGCGGGCGGCGGCCAGCGCGAAGTTGCCGCCCGATCCCACCGCAGCGACCCCATGCTCCGGCTCCAGCACGTCGCCGACCCCCGTCACCGTGTAGATCCCGTTCCGGTCGGCCACCAACAGCATGGCTTCCAGGCGCCTCAGATAGCGGTCGGTTCGCCAGTCCTTGGCGAGATCGACGCAGGCGCGCGCCAGCTGGTCGGGATACTGCTCCAGCTTGGCCTCCAGCCGCTCCAGAAGGGTGAAGGCGTCGGCCGTGGCGCCCGCGAAGCCCGCCAGCACCTTGCCGCCCGCCAGCCGCCGGACCTTGCGGGCCGCGCCCTTGACCACCGTCTGACCCATGGAGACCTGGCCGTCGCCCGCGATCACCGTGCGGCCGTTCTTTTGCACGGCCACGATGGTGGTGCCGTGCCAGTCGGGGAAGCTGCTCATGCGGCTGACATGGCGGCTCGCCGTGCGCTCATCAAGGCTGTGAGGAAGGAAGGCGGCCCGACCTGGCGTCGGGGGGGCGTGGTGAGGCCGGGCCGCCGTTTGACCTGCCGGATTGGGGCGTCGGCGGGTCGTGGCGATAACCCGGGGACCGCATGGCGGTTCCTGAGAAAAGAAGCTGAGCCGCAAGTTTTTTCGTTGGAACGGCGAAGTTAACCGCGCGTCAGGCCAGAAACCCTATGCGACGTTCTTCGAAGACGCCGCATGTTATTCTGGAGGCCGGCCGTGGCTGCGCTTGAACGCCTGATCTACGCCAGCCGCGCGACCCGACCGACCGATAGTTTGCTGAACCTGTCTGAAATCCTGGCGGTCTCGCACCGCAACAACCAGCGCGACGGCCTGACGGGAGCCCTGGCCGTTCACCAGGGCCGCTTCATCCAGGTGATCGAGGGCGGGCGCGACGCGCTGGACGGCCTGCTGAACCGGCTGCGCTCCGACGAGCGGCACAGCGACATCGAGGTGCTGGACCGCCGGCCGGTGACCGCCCGGACCTTCACCGACTGGACCATGGGCAGCGCCCGCATCACGCCGGAGCTCGACCAGGCGCTCAGCACCCTCATGGCCGACAGCGGCGTCTCGCCCGAGCGCACGGTCGCCCTGATGAAGGCGGCGGTCTGAACCGGTGACGCGGGGCGCCGGGCGCCCTAGACGGAGGCGACCCCAGGAGCCTCTCATGCATCTCGCCCGCTTTCCACGCATCCGACTGGCGCACCTTCCCACGCCGCTGGAGCCTCTGCCGCGTCTGTCTGAGGCGCTGGGCGTGGAGCTGTGGATCAAGCGGGACGACTGCACGGGCCTGGCGGGCGGCGGCAACAAGACCCGCAAGCTCGAATTCCTTCTGGGCGAGGCCTTCGAACAGGAGGCCGACACCCTGGTCACCCAAGGCGCGGTCCAGTCCAACCACGTGCGCCAGACGGCGGCGGCCGCGGCCGCGCATGGCCTCGCCTGTGAAGTGATCCTGGAGGAGCGCACGGGCTCCAAGGCGCTGGACTACGTCGGCAACGGCAATGTGCTGCTGGACCGGCTGTTCGGCGCACGCCTCCGCTTCGTGCCCGGCGGCAGCGACATGGCCATGGAGCTGGAGAGAACGGCGCAGGAGGTGCGGGCGCGCGGCGGCAAGCCGTATGTCATCCCCGGCGGCGGCTCCAACGCGATCGGCGCGCTCGGCTATGTCGACTGCGCCCGCGAGATCGTGGTGCAGGCCGACGAGTTGGACCTGAAGATCGACCGGGTCGTCTCGGCCACCGGAAGCGCCGGCACCCACGCGGGGTTGGTGGCGGGCCTCGCCGTCATGGGCGCCGACATTCCCGTGCTGGGCGTCGGCGTGCGCGCGCCGAAGGAGCGGCAGGAGGCCAATGTGCTGAAGCTGGCGCGCGAAACCGCCGCCCTGCTGGGCCGACCCGATGCTGTCAGCGACGAGATGGTCGTGGCCGACTGCGACTATGTCGGGGAGGGGTATGGCCTGATCGACCAGGGGGTGGTCGACGCTCTCGCCCTGGCCGCCCGGACCGACGGGATCGTGCTGGACCCGGTGTACACGGGCAAGGCGATGAAGGGGCTGATCGCCTTGGCGCGTCAGGGCCGCTTCGAGGGGGAGACGGTGGTGTTCCTCCACACCGGCGGCGCCCAAGGCCTGTTCGGCTACCAGGGCGAGCTGGAGGCCATGCTGTGAAGACCCTGGGCGTCATCGGCGGCATGGGGCCGCTGGCGACGACGGCCTTTCTCCAGCGGCTGCAGGCGCTGACGCCGGCGACGCGGGACGAGGACCACATTCGGGTGCTGATGGACCTGCACCCCGGCATCCCCAACCGGCATTCCCACCCGGAAGGCGCGGGGGCGGTGATCGGCGACATGGCCGGGCGGCTGGTCGCCATGGGCGCCGAGGTGCTGGCCATGCCGTGCAACACCGCCCACGCCCACGCCGGGCGCATCCGAGCGGCGGGCGCGCCCTTCATCGACATGGTGGCCGAAACCGCCGCCGAGGCCGTGCGGGACGGCGCGCGGCGGGTCGGGGTGTTGGCCACGCCCGGCGGCGAGCGGCTGTACCAGCAGGCGCTGGAGCCGCTGGGAGCGGAAGCCGTGGTGCTGGAGGGTCAGGACCGCGACGCCTTCATGCAGGCGGTCTTCGCCGCCAAGGGCGGAGACACCGGTCCCCATAACCGGGCGGCCATGCGCCGCCTGGCCGAGGCTCTGGCGGCGGCCGGCGCCGATCATCTGATCGCCGGCTGCACGGAGGTGCCGCTGCTGCTGACGGCCGAAGCGGCGCCGCTGCCGCTGACGGACTCGGCGGAGGTGCTGGCGCTCGCCTGTGTCCGCGCCTGCGCGGGCGAGGCGGCACTTGGCGACGACTGACGGCCGCGCCAAGGTGACCGCGTGAAACCGACGCCCTTGATCATCGACTGCGACCCCGGGGTCGACGACGCCGTGGCCCTGCTGCTGGCCTTCGCCTCGCCCGAGCTGGAGCTGCTGGCCGTCACCACCGTCGGCGGCAATGTGCCGGCCGAGGCGACGGCGCGAAACGCCCGCATCCTGCGCCAGATCGCCGGCCGCACGGACGTGCCGGTGCACCAGGGCGCCGCCCGCCCCCTCAGGCGCGAGCCCGCCGGCGCGGGAGAGTTCCACGGCCCCGAGGGCCTGGGCGACCTGCAGCCGTTCGAGCCGGAGGCGCCGCCGGCCGCGCGGCGCTCGGCGGAGGCCATCGTCGAGCTGGTGAGGTCCCGTCCCGCCGGCGAAGTGACGGTGGCGGCGCTGGGGCCGCTCACCAACCTGGCCTTGGCGATGCGAGCGGCGCCCGATCTGGCGGGCCGCATCGGGCAGATCGTGCTGATGGGGGGCGCGCGCTCGGAAGGGGGCAACATCACCGCCTCGGCGGAATTCAACATCTGGGCCGACCCGGACGCGGCGGCGGCGGTTTTCGGCAGCGAGGCGCGCGTGATCGCCTTCGGGCTGGACGCCACCCATCAGGCGCGGGCGACCGAGGATCGAATCCAGCGCATCGAGGCGCTGGCGAACCCGCGCGCCGCGACGGCCGCCGCCATGCTGCGCTTCTCGCAGCGGGTGGAGCGGCAGGTGGTGGGCTGGGACGCCCCGCCGTTGCACGATCCCTGTCCCATCGCCTGGCTGATCCGACCCGGCCTGTTCGAGCTGAAGCCCTGCCAGGTGCGGGTGGAGACCGACAGCGAGCTGACACGGGGCCACACCGCCGTCGAGTTTCGGGTTGAGCCCGCGACCGCTCCGCACCGCTGGGCGGTCTCGACCGACGCGGAGGGCGTGTTCGACCTGATCGGGGAGCGGCTGGCGTGAAGATCACCGTGGTCGGCTCCGTGAACCTGGACCTGGTCGCGACCAGCCCGCGCCTGCCGACGGCGGGGGAGACGGTCACCGGCGCGACCCTGGCCCGCCATCCGGGCGGCAAGGGCGCCAATCAGGCTCTGGCGGCGCGGCGGCTCGGCGCGGCCGTGCGGCTGATCGGCCGGGTCGGTGACGACGCCATGGCGGAGGAGGCCCTGGCCCTGCTTCGCGCCGAAGGCGTCGATCTCGGCGGCGTCGGCCGCGACCCGGCGGCTGCCACCGGCGTGGCGCTGATCGCGGTGGACGGCTCGGGCGAGAACCAGATCGTCGTGGCGGCCGGCGCCAACCATGCGCTTACCGTCGCGGACCTGCCCTCTGTCATCGCCGATCCCCTGATCGTCCAGCTGGAGCTGCCCATCGGCGTGGTGGAGCAGGCGGTCGCCCGCGCCGAAGGCTTCGTGGCCGCGAATCTCGCGCCCGCGGCGGCTGTGTCGTTCGAACTCCTGACCCGAGCGGATCTGCTGGTGGTGAACGAGGGCGAGGCCGCCTTCTACGGCCGGGCGCTGGACGCCGCCCGCCGGGTGGTGGTCACCCAGGGCGCGCGCGGCGCCCTGCTGAAGGAGGGCGACCGGGTGATCGCCCAGGCCGCGCCGCCGACGGTGCAGGCCGTGGACGCGACCGGCGCCGGCGACGCCTTCGTCGCCGCGATCACCGTCGCCCTGCTGGAAGGGCGGCCGCCCGAAGACGCCCTGCGCTTCGCCTGCGCCGCGGGCGCGCTCGCCGCCACCCGGCCCGGCGCCCAGCCGTCCCTGCCGGACCGCGCGGATGTGGAGCGTCTTCTGGCCTAGGCGCGGCCAGACTGGCCGGACAGCATGGCGGCGTCCACGCCGATGCGCTTCAGCGCGCGGGACCATTTGGTCTCGAAATGGTCGTCGAAGATGAGGTCCAGGTCCGCCTCGCCCGTGAGCCAGACGTTCTCGCCGAGCTCCTCCTCCAGCTGGCCTTCGCCCCAGCCGGCGTAGCCGAGCAGAAGGACGGAACGGCGCGGGCCGGACACCGGATCGGTCATGGCGATCAGCGCCTCGCGCGTGCCGGTCATGGCGAGGCCTTCGCCGAAGGACAGGCTGGCCTCCGTCGCCCAGTCGTCCGTGTGCAGCACGAAGCCGCGCTCCCGCTCCACCGGTCCGCCGATCAGCACGGCGCGGCCGTCGCTGGACAGGGGCGCGGGCGTGTCGAGCTTTGTCAGCACCTGCTTCAGGTCCACGCCCGGCGCGGGGCGGTCCAGCCTCAGCCCCATGGCGTGCTCGGGGCCGTGGGCGCAGACCAGAATGACGGCGTGTTCGAAGCGAGGGTCGCCGATGCCGGGCATGGCGACCAGCACTTGGCCGGCGAGGGAGGCGAAGGCGTCCATGGCCTTCATCGTCGCGCGGGATTGGGACGGGGGCAAGGCCGAACCGCTTGGCGGCGCCGCCGCCTTGCGGCTATGGGGGCTTCACCCTCAACCGGAGCCCAGCGCATGACCATCAATGTCGGCGACCGCATTCCCTCGCAGACGATCGCCCTGGCCGGCCCCAACGGCGCGCAGCCGGTGTCCACGGACGCGTTCTTCGGCGGCAAGACCGTCGCCCTGTTCGCCGTGCCGGGCGCCTTCACCCCCACCTGCTCGGCCCGTCACCTGCCGGGCTTCAAGGACAAGGCCGCCGATCTGAAGGCCAAGGGCGTGGACGCCATCGCCTGCCTTTCCGTCAACGACGCCTTCGTCATGCACGCCTGGGCCGAGGCGCAAGGGACCGGCGAAGACATCGCCATGATCGCCGACGGCAACGGCGACTTCTCGCGCGCCCTGGGGCTGCTGGTGGACGCTTCCGGCTTCAACATGGGGCAGCGCTCACGTCGCTACTCCATGCTGGTGAAGGACGGCGTGGTCGAGCAGCTGAACATGGAGCAGCCGGGCGAGTTCAACGTGTCCTCGGCCGAACACCTGCTGGGTCAGCTCTGACGGACGTCTTCTCGACGGAGAAGCGCAGCGCCGTCATGCGGCGCGTGAAGGGCCGGGACACCACGCCCGAGATGGCTGCGCGGCGCGCCCTGCGCGCGGCCGGCATCGGCTATCGGCTGGGCGGGCAGGGCCTGCGCGGCCGGCCGGACCTGGTGATGAAGGGGCGACGCCTTGTCGTCTTCGTGCACGGCTGCTTCTGGCACGGGCATGATTGCCGCCGAGGGGCGCGCGAGCCTCGCCAGAACGCCGACTATTGGCGCGGGAAGATCGCCCGCAACCGGACGCGCGACGCCGCGGTCGAGGCCGAGCTTCGCGCCGGCGGCTGGCGCGTGCTGACGGTCTGGGAATGCGAGCTGAAGGGCGAGGGCTGGGCCGAGCGCATGGTCGCCCGGGTTCAGGCGGCCGCCGCGGAGGACTGAACCTCCTCGGCCTCCGCCGACAGCACGTGCTGAAGCGCGTTCAGCAGGGCGGCGGGCGAGATGGGCTTGGGCACGAAATAGGTCATGCCGGCGGCGGTGCAGGCGGTGATGTCCTCCGGCGCCGTGTCGGCCGTGACGGCGATCACCGGCGCGTCCTGATTGGGCCCCGCCGAGGCGCGCAGGCGCCGGGTGGTCTCGCGACCGTCCAGCTCCGGCATGCGCACGTCCATGAAGATGACGTCGAAGGCGGCGGCCTGACAGAGTTCCAGCGCCTTGACGCCGTTCTCGGCCGATGCCGTCTCGCAACCCAGAGGCTGGAGCACCAACTCGATGGCCCGGCGGTTGATGTCGTGGTCGTCCACGATGAGCACGCGCAGGGCTCGACCGTCCTCGTCCTCCTCGGCGCTGTTCCGCGCCGCGTCGGCGACGACCGGCGCTTCGACTTCGGTCTGGGGCTGAGGATCGGCGGCGGAGGGACGCACGGCCAGAGCGGTCGCCGACAGAGCGCGAGCCACCGCGTCCCGGGCGGACGGCTCCAGGCCCGCCGGAGCCGCCACCGCCGACGCTTCCGCGGGAGCGAAGCTGAGCGCCAGGGTGAAGCAGGCGCCTTCTCCGAGTCGGCTGCGCGCGGTCAGTCGGCCGCCCATCAGCTCGGCCAGGTGTCGGCTGATCGCCAATCCCAGGCCCGTGCCGCCATAGCGGTGGCTGACGCCTTCCGCCTGGCCGAAGGGGGTGAACAACTGCTGGACCTGCTCCCGCGTCATGCCGGGTCCGGTGTCCGCAACGTCGATGACGACGGCGTGGCCGGTCGGCTCCTCGGCCCAGGCCGAGAGGCGAAGGGTGATCGAGCCGCTGTCGGTGAACTTCATGGCGTTGGACACCAGGTTGTTCAGGACCTGACGCAGCCGCATCGCATCGCCCCGCACCAGGCGCGGCAGGCCCGCCGCCCCTTCCACGCGGAGCTTCAGGCCCTTGGCCCGCGCCGGCCCCTGCCACAGCCGAACGGTCTGGGCGAGCAGGGCCCGCAGGTCGAAGTCGGCGGCCTCCACCGTCATCCGCCCCGCCTCCAGCTTGGCGTGGTCGAGCAGGTCGTCGAGCAGCGCCTTCATCATCAGGCCGGCGTCGGCGATCAGCCGCGCGTGGCTGCGGGAGGCGCTGTCGGTTCCGACGCGCTCCAGTTCGGTCGCGCCCGCCAGGATGGCGCTGATGGGGGTGCGGAGATCGTGGCCGACGGTGGCGAGGAAGGCGCCGCGGCTCTCCACCGCCTGCTCGGCGTCGCGGCGCTTGGCCTCGGCCTCCAGCCGCGCGCTGGCTTCGGCCGTCCGCGCCTTCTCCATGCGCGACCAGGTGGACAGGCAGTAGCCGAGGAAGATGGTCAGGGCGATGGCCACCGCCGTGCTGAAGGTCGCCTCCGCGCCGTTGGCCAGCATCAGCACCGGCGTCAGGGCGAGGTAGATGAACTGCGGCGTGAGGGTCAGGCCCAGCACGAGGCGCGACCCGCCCGAGTTGACCACGGCGTAGATGGCGGCCGAGCTCAGCAGGATGGCCGCGCAGATGCCGCCCATGGCGCCGCCCGCGGCCCACAGCATCAGGGACAGCGACCCGATGTAGGCCGCGTTCAGCATCAGCACGACGCCCCCGACGATGGAGCGGACCGGCCCCATCTGCTCCGTGCGACCCGAAGTGATCGGTCCGAAGGCCCAGACCTCAAGGAACTGGACCAGATAGTAGCCCGCCACCCAGCTGATCCCGCCGATCCAGCCGAAGCTGGGGCTGAACACCAGGGCCACGGCCGCGCCCATGCCGATGCGGTGCATCAGGGCCTTGCGGCGCTGGCGGACGGCGACCGCCCAGCCGGCGTCGACGAGCGTGTCCTTGACTGAGGCCATGGAACTCCCCTGGGCGGCGCAGACCCGGCCCCTTCGAGGATTGTGCGCAGACAGCCCTAACGCCGCGTCAACGACCCGCGGCGGAGGCCTCCAGAACCGTGGAAAAGCCGTTGGCCTTCAGCAGGGCCGCGAGTTCGCGCTTGATCCTGCGGACGAGACCCGGACCTTCGTAGATCAGGGCCGAGTAGATCTGGACCGCCGAGGCGCCCAGCCGGATGCGACGGTAGGCTTCGCGGCCCGAGTCGATCCCGCCCACGGCGATCAGCGGCAGCCGTCCCTCGGCCGCCTCCGCCGCCGCTTCCAGCGCGAGGGTGGCGCGGAGCTTCAGCGGCGCGCCCGACAGCCCCCCTGCCTCCGCGGCGAAGGACGATTTCAGGGGCGCCGGCCGGTCAAGGGTGGTGTTGGACACGACGAGAGCGTCGACGCGGTGCGCCAGGGCGGCCTCGACGATCGTGCCGATCTCGGCGGCGCTCAGATCCGGCGCGATCTTCAGGAAGACGGGTTCGCGACCCCGCGCCTCCGCCACCCGACCGAGCAGGTCGTCCAGCGCCTCCCGTCCTTGCAGCGCCCGGAGCCCCGGCGTGTTCGGCGAGGAGATGTTGACGGTGAAATAGTCGCAGAGCCCGGACAGGCGCCTCAGCCCTCGGGCGTAGTCCGCCGCCTTGTCCTCCGTGTCCTTGTTGGCCCCGAGATTGGCCCCCGTCACCGTCCCGCCCGGCCTGCGCTCCAGCCGCCCGGCGAACGCCTCCAGGCCGTCGTTGTTGAAGCCCATGCGATTGATGATCGCTCGGTCTTCCGCCAGCCGGAACAGGCGGGGCTTCGGGTTGCCGGACTGAGGCCGAGGGGTGACCGAGCCGCACTCCACGAAGCCGAAGCCCAATCGCGACAGGCCGCCCAGCGCCTCGGCGTTCTTGTCGAGACCGGCGGCCAATCCGACCGGATTGACGAGGGACAGGCCGGCGATCTCCGTGCGCAGCACAGGGTCGTCGGCGGGGGCGGAGGGAAGGGGCACGGAGCGCAGCGCCTGGATCGCCAGGCCGTGAGCGGTCTCGGGGTCAAGCCGGCGGAGCGCCCAGGCGCCGAGGTCCGTCAGGCCCACGCCCCGCCTCCGTCCGCGAACCGCATCTCGCCTTCGGGCGACACGGAAAAAGCGCGTTCATCCGTGACCGCGCTTGTCGGGAGCGGCCCGTAGAGGTGGGGGAAGAGGTCGCCCCCGCGCGAGGGCTCCCACCGGATCGCATCCCCCAGCGGCTCCAGAGGGACGGTCAGGAGGACCAGGTCCGACCGGTCGGCGAAATGCCGTCGCGCGGTCTCCACGAGCTGGGCGGCGGTGGACAGGTGGATGTAGCCGTCGCGGCGATCCACCTCCGAGCCGTCGAAGGCGCCGGCCGCCTGCGCCGCCTCCCATTCCGGCCGTGACAGGATCTTGAAGGCCTCGGTCATCAGTCTTCGCCGCCGCCGAAGGCCTTGGGCGTGAAGAAGCCGTCGTAGGCGCATCGGCCGGCCGGATCGACCGTGAACACCGCTGCGGCGCCCGTGGGGAAGCCGGACGACAGCTTGTCCAGCACCGAAGGAGAGGCGGCGCTCTCCGTCAGCAGCTGCACCGCCAGCTCGTGCACGCCGGGATTGTGGGCGACCAGGATCAGGCAGCCGGCCGTGTCCTCCTCGGCCTCGACGAAGCGCCGCAGCTCGTGAGCGTCCGCGTTGTAGAGATCGGGCTCCAGCCGCACCTCCACATCCCCGAAGGCGTCCTCCATGACCTCCCAGGTTTCGCGCGTGCGCGCCGCCGACGAGATCAGCGCCAGGTCTGGACGCAGACCGCGCTCGCGCAGGGCCCGCCCCATGAGCGCAGCGTCGGACCGGCCGCCGGCGCTGAGCGGCCGGTCGCGGTCGCGCCCTGTGGGCGCGTCGCGCTCCGCCTTGGCGTGGCGCATCAGGATGAGACGGTGCATGGCCGGGCTTTAGGCGAGTTCGACGCAAGCCGGAAGCGGCGGTCACGACTCCGCCGCAAGACCGGTGCTACGCTCAAGCCAAGGGGCGGCGAGTCGGGAAGGCGCGCTTTGGGCTTGCGCGACGTATTCATCACCGGGGCGGGAGAGTTCCTGCCGGGATCCCCCGTGCCGAACGCGCGGATCGAGGACGTGATCGGCCGGGTGAACGGCCGCTCCAGCTGGATCGGCGCGCGCGCCCTGCGGTGGAACGGCGTCCAGACGCGGCACTACGCCTTTGACTCGGCCGGGCGGGCGACCCACTCCAACGCCTCCATGTGCGCCGAGGCCGTTCGGGCGGCGGTCGGCGACGCGGGACTGCAGGCGCGCGACCTGACCTATCTGGCCGCCGCCACGACCCAGGGCGACCTGCTGGTTCCCGGCCACGCCGCCCAGGTGCAGGCGGACCTGGGCGTGGGGCCGCTGGAGATCGCCAGCTTCCAGTCGGTCTGCGGGTCCGCCGTCATGGCGGCCAAGGCGGCCTGGTTGAACGTGCGCGCGGGCGAGCACCAAACAGCCGCCGCGTGCGCGGGCGAGTTCTCGTCCCGCTGGTTCCGGCCGAGCTTCTACGAAGGCACGGCGCTGATCGACGGCAAGGGCCGGCTGCGGCCCGAGGCCGACTACCTCCGCTTCACCCTGTCGGACGGCGCCGGGGCCGTGATCATGGAACCCCGCCCGCGTCCCGAGGGTCCGAGCCTGAAGGTGGACTGGATGGAGGTGGTGTCGCTGGCCCACCAGTTCCCGCCGTGCATGTGGGCGGGCGGCGCCCCCGACGCGCCGGACGCGCGCCAGGGCTGGAGTCTCGCCGGGCCGGTCGCCGGCCACGCCGCCGGCTCCGTCGCCCTGCTCCAGGACTTCGATCTGCTCAAGCGGATCATCCGCGCCTGGATCGGCGTCTACCTCCAGCGTGTCGACGAGGGTCGCATCCGGCCGGCCGAGGTCGACCATCTGCTCTGCCACTACTCCGCCCGCTCCATCCGCCGCGAGATCGTCTCGCTTCTGGAGGCGACCGACGGCATGATCCCGGAGGAGCGCTGGTTCTCCGTCTTGTCGGAGGTCGGCAATGTGGGCTCGGCCTCCATCTGGGTCATGCTCAGCCGCCTCCTGCGGTCCGGCCGGGTCAAGCCGGGCGACAGGCTGCTGTGCATCGTGCCGGAGAGCGGGCGGGCGCTGGTGGGCTTCATGATGCTGGAGGCGGTCTGATGCAGGCGTCCGATCGGGGTTCGACGGCGGAGACCCTGCGCCGGCTGACCGTGGCGTTCGGCGAGTTCGAAGGCCTGCTGGACCAGACGCCGCTCATCCGACGCTTGACGGGCGGGCGTTTCGAACTCTCCCACTACCAGGCCTTTCTGGTGGCGCACCGCCAGCAGGTGAAGGACGGCGCCCTGTGGATGGCTCGCGCGGCGTCCAACATCGATGTCGGGCACATGGAGCTGCGCTCGCTGCTCTTGAAGCACGCCGTGACGGAGCACCGCGACTTCCGCCTGTTGGAGGACGACTACGCCGCGACGGGCGGAGATCGGCGGGTGATCGAGACGGCCGAGCCGGGCGTGGGGTCCGAGGCCCTGTCGGCCTGGATGTTCCATGAGGCGTCGCGGCCCAATCCCTTCGGTCTCCTGGGCGCCATGTGGATCATCGAGGGCCTGGGCTCGATCAAGGCCGCCGAGTGGGGCCGGCTGGTGATGAAGCGGCTAGGCCTGCCGGGAGACGCGGTTCGCTTCCTGACCTACCACGGCGAGAACGACGCGGAGCATATCGAGGAGTTCCGCGGCATGCTGGACATGGTCCTGCCGGACCCGGCCGTCGCCGATCGGATCGTCAAGTGCGCCCGGGTGACGGCTCGTCTCTACGCCTTGCAGGTGGAGGAGATCACCGCGTGACGGCCGTCGGCCACGACCCGCGCGATCCAGATCCCTGGCGGGTGCTTGAGCTCCAGGCCGGAGACCGGTTCGCGCCTGAGGCGGTGCGGTGCATGGTGCGCGATCAGAAGCGCGCCTGCCGCCGCTTTGCCCTGCCGCTTGTGCGCATCGGGCTGATCCCGGTGTTCTGGCTGTTCCGGCTGATCCGCTTCGTCGTGCCCGGGGCGCTGAACGGCAACGGCCTGCTGCACGCCATACTCGTCGCGGGCCTGCGGACCTTCGTCACGCCGGAGGCCAACCGCCTGATCCTGCGCCACCTGCGCATCGGCACGGAGGTGCTGGCCTTCCTGGCGGCGAACGGCGGGGTGGAGCTCCGCGCCGTGCGGCCGCTCCGGCCCCGCGCGATCGGCGATCTGCGGGCGGACATGCTGCTGATCCACGACCTGAACGTCTTCAACTTCCTGATCGAGTGGGAGGAGCAGCGGCGCGGCCAGAACCTCGCCCGTCCGGAGCGGCTGGACCTGTCGATGATCGGCGAGGCGTTCGACATCGCGCCCCTGCCCGACGGCTGGCTGAACCGTGTCGACCTCGAGACGGCGGCGGAGGTCTACAACGTCCTCTACGCCCTGTTGCTGCCCAAGCGGGCGTTCGAGCGCGCGTCCCACTCCCTGCAGTTCGACGAGGACTTCGCCCGCATCGCCGGCGTCCTGATCGGCCAGCCGGGGCTGGAGGCAATGGCCAGCAACAATCGCCCCGCCCTGCCGCTGCCCACCACGGGCACGGCGCGTCGCGTGCTGGTGCACGGGCTGGAGGCGGAAGCGCTGCACTGGCGGCTGGTGCAGCTGAAGCGCGCGCAAGGGTGACGCGCGGGCGCCGCCTCGCTAAACCTCCGCCACGGGAGACAAGCGATGACGAGCCTGACGAACCAGCCGTCCTACATGACGGGCTTCGCCAACCACTTCGCCACCGAGGCCGCGCCGGGCGCACTGCCGGTCGGTCGCAACTCGCCCCAGCGCCCGCCGATGGGCCTTTACGCCGAACAGCTGTCGGGCACCGCCTTCACCGCCCCCCGCGACCACAATCTCCGCTCCTGGCTCTATCGCCTGCGGCCATCGGCGCAGCACGGACCCTACAAGCCGTTCGCGCAGGGCCGGGTCCGCTCCGGCCCCTTCACGGACGCGCCGCCGAACCCGAACCGCATGCGCTGGGACCCCTTGGCGATGCCGGAGGCGCCCACCGACTGGATCGAGGGGCTGGTCACCTACGGCGGCAACGGCGACGCGGAAGCCGGCTCGGGCGTGGGCATCCACCTTTACGCCGCCAACCGCTCCATGACCCACCGGGTCTTCTACTGCGCCGACGGCGAGCTCTTGATCGTGCCGCAGGAGGGCGCCCACGTCTTCGTCACGGAGTTCGGGCGGATCGAGGCCGAGCCCGGCCACATCGTCGTCATCCCGCGCGGCGTGCGCTTCCGGGTGGAGTGCCCAGAGGGTGAGAGGGGCGCCATCCGCGGCTATGTCTGCGAGAACTACGGCGCGCCGTTCCAGCTGCCGGATCTCGGCCCCATCGGCTCCAACGGCCTGGCCAATCCCCGCGATTTCGAGGCCCCGTTCGCCTGGTTCGAGGACGTGGATCGCCCGACCGAGGTGGTTCAGAAGTACGGCGGCCGGCTGTGGTCCACCACCTTCGACCACTCCCCCCTGGATGTGGTCGCATGGCACGGCAACTATGCGCCCTATCGCTATGACACGGCGCGGTTCAACACCATCGGCACCGTCTCCTACGACCACCCGGACCCGTCCATCTTCACCGTCCTGACGAGCCCCTCGGAGACGCCGGGCACGGCCAACTGCGACTTCGTCATCTTCCCGCCGCGCTGGATGGTGGCGGAGGACACCTTCCGCCCGCCGTGGTTCCACCGCAACGTCATGAGCGAGTTCATGGGCCTGGTGTTCGGCGCCTATGACGCCAAGGCCGGCGGCTTCGCGCCCGGCGGCGCCTCGCTCCACAACCGCATGAGCGGCCACGGCCCCGATCAGGCCAGCTGGGAAGGCGCGACCAAGGCCGAGCTGAAGCCGCACAAGATCGACAGCACGCTCGCCTTCATGTTCGAGACGCGGATGCCAATCCGCGTCACCGAATGGGCGCAATCCACGCCGCTCATGCAGCTTGACTATGACGACTGCTGGTCCGGCTTCGACAAGGGCCGGGTCGAGTCATGAGGAGGGAAGCCATGCGTGTTCTGCTGATGGTTCTGGCCGCGACGGCCGCGCTCGGCTCGGCCTGCGCGCCCACGCTCACGCCCGAGCAGCAGCAGGAGGCGGAGTGCCGCGCCTCTGGCGGCAAGATGCAGCGCGTCGGCCGGCTCCAGACCCTCCAGTGCGTCATCCAGTATCGCGACGCCGGGAAGGCCTGCCGCTCAGGCTCCGATTGCCTCGGCGACTGCGTGGCGGTGGGCAGCACCGCGCCTCTCGAAGGCCGCGCCACGGCGGGCGTCTGCCAGGCGGACTCCAACCGCTTCGGCTGCCGCACGCGGGTCGAGGACGGCCGAGCGACGCCGACCATCTGCGTCGATTGATCCCGTGAACAGAGAAAGGGCCCGCCGGCGGACCGGCGGGCCCTTCCATGACCTTCAGGCCGAGGCTTACTGCGCCGGCTGGGTCGCGGGCTGGGTCGTGGCCGCGGCGCCCGAGGGCGAGGTGCTCGGGGTGTTGCCGGTCGTGGCGCCGCCGTCGGCGTTGCCGGCCTGCTGCTCGATCTGGTCGGCCTTCTGGTTCAGGGCCGTTTCCTGCGCCTCGTTCGGCGTCGCGGCGGCCTGTTCTTCCAGGGCGTCCGCCTGCTTCTCGGCGGCCTGGTCTTCAGCGCTGTTGCAGGCGGCGACGCCCAGCAGCGAGGTCAGGGCCAGGGCCGCGATCAGGGTCTTCTTCATGGTGGTGCTCCCAACGGTGGAGCTGCTTCAACGTCGGGAACTCGACTTCGATTCACGCCGACGTGAGAAGTTTGTCACCCCCTTGTGAACGCCACGCGAGCCGCTCCGAGGAGCGCGGCTTGCTTGTGCAGGATCACCCAGGTGGGGATGGCCGCCATATAGTCGGTGAAGCGCCCCTTGGCCTCGAACCGCTGGCGGAAGGCGCTGATCTGGAGGAAGGGCAGAATGCGAGGCGCGACGCCCCCCGCGATATAGACGCCTCTGCGTGCTCCCAGCGTCAGCGCCACGTCGCCGGCCACGGCGCCCAAGATGGCGCAGAAGCGGGCCAGGGTCGCGCCGCAGGGGCTGTCGGGATTCTCCAGCGCCTCTCGCGTGATCTGGGCGGGATCGTCGATCTCCGTCGCGCGGCCGTCGATCTCCGCGAGCGCCCGGTGCAGGTTCAGCAGCCCCGGCCCGCAGATCAGGCGCTCGATGGAGACCCGGCCGTAGCGGCGGCGCAGGATGCGCAGGATCTCCTCCTCCACTGCGTCCTCGGGCGCGAAGGAGGCGTGGCCGCCTTCGGACGGCAGGGCGATCTCACGCCCCCTGTGATCTCGCGCGAGGGCGGAAACGCCGAAGCCGGTGCCAGGGCCCACCACGGCAAGCGCGGCCTCCGGATCCCCCGCCGCCGGACCGCCCAGGTGCGCCAGGTCCTCGGGCGGGACGACCGGCGCCCCCCAGGCCAGGGCCTCGAAGTCGTTGATCAGGCGCACCGGGTCCAGGCCGAGCGTCCGCAACTCGGCCTCCGACACCCGCCAGGGAGAGTTGGTCAGGTCGATGGCGCCGTCCGTCACCGGTCCGGCGACGGCCAGCACGCCGCCGGACGGCTTGACCTCGCAGCCGTCGAGGAAGGCCCGGACCCCGTCCAGGAAGGTCGGGTAGTCCGCCGCTGGAAAACTTCGGATGTGCTCCAGCACGGGCCGGGCGCCCTCCATCCGAGCGAGGGCGAACCGGGCGTTGGTGCCGCCGATGTCGCCGACGAGGAGGGTGCGGTCGGAGAGGCTCATGCGTGTCGGCTCCTCGCGCGGCTCCCTTCCCCTCGAGGGGGAAGGGGCGGGGATGGGGTGGAGACGCGCGGTCCCTGAGAGTGGCGCCCGAGGCGGCGGGGCCTCACATGGACGCCTCCACAGCGCCTGCATCCACCCCCACCCAACCCTCCCCGTTGGCGGAGGGGGAGGGCATTCGCAGAACGACCATCCGCAGCGCCTGACGTGGTCATGCGTCCACCGTCTCGTTCTGAATGTTACCGTGGAAGGGGGGCTGTCCCGAGCGATCACCACTCACCGCCGCAAAACACACGGACGCCCCCTCCTCGGCCGAGCTCACCACCCCGCGGAAGGCGCCGTACAGCTCCCGGCCCCAGCCCCACTGCTGCACATCGCCCTGGCGCACACGCTCGCGGCCGGAGAGGTCCGCCAGCAGCTCCAGCGTGCCGGCCTGGGCGTCCAGCCGCACCATGTCGCCCGTGCGGACATAGGCCAGCGGCCCGCCTTCCAGCGCCTCGGGGACCACATGGATGGCGGCCGGCGTCTTGCCGGATGCGCCCGACATGCGGCCGTCCGTGACCAGCGCCACCTTGAACCCCTTGTCCTGGAGCACGCTCAGGCCAGGCGACAGGCTGTGCAGCTCGGGCATGCCGTTGGCCTTGGGCCCCTGGAAGCGGACCACGGCGACGAAGTCCCTCTCCAGCTCGCCCGCCTTGAAGGCGGCGAGAAACGCCTCCTGGTCCTCGAAGACGATGGCGGGCGCCTCCACGATCCGGTGCTCGGGCTTGACGGCCGACACCTTGATGACGGCCCGCCCGAGGTTGCCCTTCACCAGCCGCAGGCCGCCTTCGCGATCGAAGGGATCGGAAACAGGCCGCAGGATGTCGGTGTTGAGGCTCTCCCTCAGCCCGTCCTTCCAGACCAGTTCGCCGTCCTCCAGGACCGGCTCGCGATAGTAGGCGTCCAGCCCCCGGCCCATGACCGTGGTCACGTCCGCGTGCATGTGGCCCGCCTCGGCCAGTTCGCGGATGACGAAGGCCACCCCGCCCGCGGCCTGGAAGGCGTTCACGTCCGCCGTGCCGTTCGGATAGACGCGGGCCAGCAGCGGCGTCGCCGCGCTCAGCTCGTCCAGATCGGTCCAGTCGATCAGCACGCCCGCCGAGCGCGCCATGGCGACCAGGTGGATGGCGTGGTTGGTCGAGCCGCCGGTGGCCAGCAGCGCCACGATCATGTTCACGATCGACCGCTCGTCGATCACATCGGCCATGCGGTTCTCGCCCGTCCGCCCGAGCTCGACGGCCCGCCGGGCGGCCGCCGCGGTCAGGGCGTCGCGCAGGCCCGTCTCCGGGTGCACGAAGGCGGTGGACGGCAGGTGCAGGCCCGCCGCCTCCATCATCATCTGGTTGGAATTGGCCGTGCCGTAGAAGGTGCAGGTGCCCGGCGAATGATAGCTGCCGACCTCGGTCTCCAAGAGGGCCTGCCGGTTCACCTTGCCCTGCGCATAGAGCGCCCGGACGCGCGCCTTCTCGGCGTTGGGGATGCCGCTCGGCATCGGTCCGGCGGGCGCGAACACCACCGGCAGATGCCCGAACGCCAGCGCGCCCATGAACAGCCCCGGCACGATCTTGTCGCAGACACCCAGGCAGATGGCTGCGTCGAAGGCGTCGTGGGTCAGAGCGACGGCCGTGGACATGGCGATCACGTCCCGGCTGAACAGGCTCAGCTCCATGCCGGGCCGCCCTTGCGTGACCCCGTCGCACATGGCGGGCGTGCCGCCGGCGACCTGAGCCGTCGCGCCCAAACTCCGCGCCGTGTCGCGGATGATGGACGGAAAGCGCTCGAACGGCTGATGCGCCGACAGCATGTCGTTGTAGGCGGTGACGATCCCGACGTTCGGCTGCCGGCCGCCCATGGCGATCAGCTTCTCCGCCGGCGTCTGGCCCGCGAAGGCATGGGCCCAGTTGGCGCAGGACAGCTTGGCCCGGCCGGGGCCGGTCTCGCGCGCGGCGTCCATCCGGCGGAGATAGTCGGCGCGCGTCTCGCGGCTGCGGGCGACGATCCGGTCCGTGACGGCCTTGACCACGGGGTGGAGCGACATGATCAGGCCTCCGTCCAGAGAACGTCGAGCGGGGCGCCGGACGCGACGAGCGCCGCGATCGGCGAGACGCCGGGATCGCCCGCCGCCTCCCGCTCGAACACCTCGCGCTTGGTCTTGCCGGTGATGGCCAGAACCACCCGCCGCGCATCGCGAAACCACGGCAGGTTCAGGCTCAGTCGATCCTGCCGCGGCGCGAGCACGGACCGGCTCCTGGGCGCATGGAAGACGAAGGGCGGGTTGTTCAGCGCCAGCAGCTGCTTCAGCGCCGGGTTCTCCGGGAACATGGAGGCGATATGCCCGTCCTCGCCCATGCCCAGCAGCACCGCGTCCAGCCGGGGCGCGGCGGCCTGGAGCTCCCGCGCGGCGAGGTAAGCCGCCCGATCCACGGTCACGGCGTTGCGGTACAGCGGGATGAAGGCGGCGGCTGCCGCCGGGCCGGTCAGCAGGGTCCGCTTCAACAGCGCGGCGTTCGACTCCGGCGAGCTTTCCGGGACGTAGCGCTCGTCCACCAGGGTGACGGTCACGTTCGACCAGTCCAGCGGCGCCTGGCCGAGCCGCTGGTAGATCGGCGAGGGCGTGGAGCCGCCGGCTCCGGCCAGGGCGGCGCGGCCGTTTTCCGCCAGCCCGGTGATGAGGGCTTCGGCCAGCAGGTCAGCGCAGGCGGTGGCCCAGACATCTCGGCTGGGATGGGCCTGAATCATGATCCCTCTCCCAAGGGGAGAGGGCTTGAGGCTCGCAGAGCGCAGCGATGCGCCAAGCCGAAAGGGTGAGGGGTTTCGGCGGCAGAATATCTAGACGCGTAACCCCTCATCCTCCCGCTCGCTGCGCGAGCGGGCCCCTCCTTCTCCCGCTGGGAGAAGGGTGAGGATGGGGGCGTCGCGCACTGCCTACCCATCCGCCCGGTTCCACGCCCGCCCCGTCCTGGCCAGCAGGGCGTCGGCCTCCCTCGGCCCCCAGGTGCCGGCGAAATAGGGTTGGGGCTGAACGCGGGCGGCGTCCCAGCTCTCGGCCACCTGATCGACCCACTCCCACGCCTTTTCCGCCTCGTCGCGGCGGACGAACAGGGTGGAGTCCCCCGCCATGGCGTCCAGCAGCAGCCGCTCATAGGCGATGCGCCGTCTGGGGGGACGGGCCTCGGAACCCTCCATCCCCCACGACAGGCTCATCCGGATCGGCTGTAGCTGCATGCGCTGATCCAGTCCCGGCCGCTTGTTCATCACCGTGAGCGAAATGTCCTCGTCCGGCTGCAGTTCGATGATCATCCGGTTGGGCGGCGTCCCCCGGCTGTCGTGGTCGAAGATGGAGTGGGGCACCGGCTTGAACTGGATCACGATCTCCGTGCGCTTCTCCGGCAGCCGCTTGCCCGTGCGCATGAAGAAGGGCACGCCGGCCCAGCGCCAGTTGTCGATGTCGGCGCGGATGGCCACGAAGGTTTCGGTGGTCGTCGCCTGCCCGCGCTCGGTGACATAGCCGGCCACCTGCTGGCCCTCGACGGTCCCGGCCGTGTACTGGCCGCGCACCGTGACCCGCTCCACCTCCTCGGCCGTGATCCGCCGCAGCGAGCGCAGCACCTTCACCTTCTCGTTGCGCACCGAGTCCGGATCGAGGTCCGACGGCGGGTCCATGGCCACCAGGCAGAGCAGCTGGAGCATGTGGTTCTGCAGCATGTCCCGGAGCGCGCCGTACTCATCGTAGTAGGGCCAGCGCTCGCCCACCCCGACCGTCTCGCCGACCGTGATCTGCACATGGTCGATGGTCAGGTTGTTCCAGAGCGGCTCGAAGATGACGTTGCCGAACCGCAGCGCGATCAGGTTCTGCACCGTCTCCTTGCCGAGGTAGTGATCGATGCGGAACACCTGCCGCTCGGAGAAGGCCTCCGCCACCGCGTCGTCGATCTCCAGGAAGGACTGCAGGTCCCTGCCGACCGGCTTCTCCAGCACGATGCGCGACTGCTCGTGCGCCAGACCGGCGGCCTTCATGGCGCGCACGATCGGCGCATACAGGGAGGGGGAGACGGCGAGGAAACAGGTCAGGGGCTCCTCGCCGACCTTGGCCTTCAGCCCGCTCAGGCTCTCGGCGCTGGTGGCGTCCACGGGCAGGTAGTCCAGCCGCCGCTCCAGCCTGGACCAGCTGTCGTCCGACCAGCCGTCGTCCGCCTCGGCCTTCTTGAAGACCGCGTCGCGAACAAGACCGACGTACTGGTCGCGGCTCTCATCGCGCCGCGCTGCGCCGATGATCTTCAGGTCCTCGGGCAGCAGGCCGTCGTGCTCCAGGAAGTAGAGCGACGGGAGCAGCATCCGCATCGCCAGATCGCCGCCGCCGCCGAACAGCACGAGCGCCGCCATCCGATCTCCTTCTCAAGGTCGAGCTTAACCGCTCCCGTCTTTGGCCGAACCCGCCCGTGTCTCCAACACGTCCAGCACGGCCTGAAACGACAAGTGACGGCTCCGGAGTAGAACGAGCAGATGGTAGATCAGGTCCGCCGCCTCCGACGCGAGTTCGGCGTCGTCGCCCGCCGCGCCCGCCAAGGCCGTCTCCACGCCTTCCTCGCCGACCTTCTGCGCCGCCCGCTTCGGGCCCTCGGCCAGCAGCCGGGCGGTCCAGCTGGTTTCCGGATTGGCGTCGGCGCGCTCGGCTATGGTCCGCTCCAGCCGCGCCAGCCGTCCAAGCCCGGGCGCGTCCGCCTCGCCGAAGCAGCTGGTGGTGTTCAGGTGGCAGGCGGGTCCCACCGGCTTCACCAGCACCAGCAGGGCGTCCGCGTCGCAGTCGGGCGTCACCGAGACCACCTTCAGCCGGTTGCCCGACGTCTCGCCCTTCCGCCACCGCCCGCCGCGCGAGCGCGAGAAGAAGGTCGCCTCGCCGGACTGGAGCGTGTCCTCCAGCGCCGCCTGATCCATATAGGCCAGGGTGAGCACCTGGAGCGTATCCGCATCCTGAACGATGGCCGGGACCAGGCCTGAGCCCTTGGCGAAGTCTACTTCGGGAAGATTGGTCATCAGCATACGCTCATCCCGGCGGAAGCCGGGACCCAGTCCTTTGGGTGGACACCTTTGGCAAGTTCGCGGCGCCGCAAGTCCACAACCGCGCCAGCCAGGCTGGACAGAACTGGGTCCCGGCTTCCGCCGGGATGAACGGGAGAATGGTCATACCCGCATCTCCAATCCTTCCGCCGCCAGCGTTCGCTTCAAGTCCTGAACCCTCAGCGCGCCTGTGTGGAACACGCTGGCGGCGAGCGCGCCCGACACGTCCGCCTCCTTGAACACCGCCGCGAAATGCTCCGCCGCGCCTGCGCCGCCCGAAGCCACCAGCGGGATGGTCAGGCGCTCGCGCGCGGCCTTCAGCAGCTGCACGTCATAGCCCTGCCGCACCCCGTCCTGGTCGATGCAGTTCAGCACGATCTCGCCGGCGCCCAAGCCTTGCGCCTCCACGATCCAGTCCAGCGTCCGCTTGCCCGCGCCCCGCCGCGCGTCGGGGTCGCCGGTATACTTGTGCACCATGAAGTCGCCGTCCTGGCGAGCTGAGTCCACGCCCACCACCACGCACTGGCTGCCCAGCCGCTCGGCCATCTCGGCGATCAGTTCCGGCCGCTCCAGCGCCGGCGAGTTGATCGACACCTTGTCCGCGCCGTGGTCGAGACACCGCGCCGCCTGCTCCACCGTGCGGATTCCGCCCGCCACGCAGAAGGGAATGTCCAGCAGGCGCGCGATGGACGCCACCCAGCCGTAGTCCAGCGTCCGCCCCTCCGGCGAAGCGGTGATGTCGTAGAAGACCAGCTCGTCCGCGCCCTCGTCGCGATAGCGGGCGGCGAGCTCGGCGGCGTCGCCCATGTCGACATGGCCCTCGAAGCGGACGCCCTTGACCACGCGCCCGTCCTTCACGTCCAGGCAGGGGATGATGCGTCGGGCCGTCATGCGGCGGCCGCATCGATGGCGTCCCGGGCCGTGAACCGCCCCTCGTAGATGGCGCGCCCGACGATGGCCCCGGCGCAGCCGATGGCCTTCACCGCCGCCAGGTCCTCCAGCGACGACACGCCGCCCGAGGCCTGCACCGCCAGGTCCGGGCGTCGCCGCACCACCTGAGCCAACAGCTCGGTGTTCGGCCCCGTCAGCGCCCCGTCCCGGCCCACGTCCGTGACCAGCACATGCTTCAGCAGTCCGGCCGGATAGTTGCCCAAGGCCGTCCAAAGGTCCGTTCGCGCCGCCTCCGTCCATCCCTTCAGCGCCGGCACGGGCGCGGCAGCCTCGTCCACCCGCACGTCGAAGGCGAGCGTCAGCCGCTCCGGCCCGAACCGCTCCAGCCAGTCCCTGACCGCATCGGCGCGGGTCACCGCCAGCGAGCCGACCACCACCCGGTCCACAGCCGCTTCCAGCAGCCGCTCCACGTCGCGCACCGAGCGCACGCCGCCGCCCGACTGGATGTTGACCTCCGTCGAGCCCGCCAGCCGTCCGATGAGTTCGTGTTGCACCGCGCGGCCCGCCTCCGCGCCGTCCAGGTCCACCACATGGACCCAGGTCGCGCCGTCCCTCGCGAAGGCGGCCAGCCGCTCGGCCGGGTCCTCGTCATAGCGCGTCACCTGATCGAACCGCCCGTGCATCAGCCGCACGCACACCCCGTCCTTCAGGTCGATGGCGGGGTAGATCAGCATGGCAGCTCCAGGAAGTTGCGAAGGATGCGCGCGCCGGTCTCCGCCGAGCGCTCGGGGTGGAACTGGCAGCCCCAGCGAAGGTCGCGCCGCACAACAGCGGGGATCGGCTGGCCGTATTCGGCGGCGGCCAGGGTGTGATCGCCGTCCGGGCAGACATAGCCGTGCACGAAATAGGCGTAGGCCCCCTCGGCGACCCCCTCCAGCAGCGGGTCGTCCCGCCGAACCGCCAGCCGGCTCCAGCCCATGTGCGGGATCGTCAAACCGGGCGCGGGCCTCAGCGCCTTCACCCGCCCGGGCAGCAGGCCAAGCAGTGCGGCGCCGCCCTCGTCGCTTCCTTCGAACAGCAGCTGCTGGCCCAGGCACACGCCCAGCAGCGGGCGCGGGAAAGCGCGGATCGCCTCAACCAGCCCCAGCTCCCGCAGACGCCCCATCGCATAGGCCGCCGCGCCGACCCCGGGCAGGATCAGCCGCTCGGCCTCCCACACCTCCGCGACCTCGGTCGTCAGCCGAACGCGCGCGCCCAGCCGCTCCAGCGCGAACTGTACTGACGCCACATTGGCGGCGCCGTGGGAAATGACGGTGACCTCCGCCACTAGAGCACCCCCTTGGTGCTGGGCACGGCGTCGCCCTCAACCCGGATGGCCTGGCGCAGCGCCCGGCCGAAGGCCTTGTAGACCGCCTCGGTCTTGTGGTGGTCGTCCTGGCCGGTGACGGCGATGTGCACCGCCGCCCCCAGGTGCTCGGCCAGCGACCGGAAGACGTGCTCGGTCAGGTCGGTGCGGTACTCGCCGATGAAGGGCGTCGTGAACGTCCCCTCGAACACAGGGTAAGGCCGCCCCGACAGGTCGATGGACACCTTCGCCTCCGCCTCGTCCATGGGCAGGACAAACCCGTACCGCGCGATGCCCTTGCGCTCCCCCAGCGCCTGTTTCAGCGCCTGACCGAGGGCGATGGCGCTGTCCTCGATGGTGTGGTGCGGGTCCGTGTGCAGGTCACCCTCGCAGGCCAGCCGCAGCGAAAAGCCGCCGTGCGCCGCCACCTGCTCCAGCATGTGGTCGAAGAAGCCGACGCCGGTGGTGATGGTGATCGGGCCGGTCGCGTCGAGATCGACGGCGCAGACGATGCGCGTCTCCTTGGTGTCACGCACGGACTGCCCGGTGCGGTTGGCGCGCGCGCCGGCCGTCGCGACGCCCAGGGCGGCGAGGGTGCGGTCGTTCAGCTCCGCCTTGGCGAAGACCGGCAGGCGAACCTGGTCGCCGACGGTCTCGAACGGCACGGCCAGCGCCCGGAGACCAGCCGTATCCGCCACCGCCGCGTCGATCCAGGGACCGGCGCCGACGACGGCGCCGGGAATGGCTTCGGCCAGTCTCACCCGCTCGGATCGAACGGCGGTGATCCGCGCCTGAGTCTCCAGCATGCGCGAGGGATCAAGGGCCTGCAGCGCCAGTCGCACGGAGGGCTCCGGCAGGGCGTGGGGCTCCAGCACGCCTGCGAGCCGCGCCAGGGTCGCCGGCTGCCCCAGCGCCGCCCCCACCCGCGCGCCCGCCAGCCCATATGCGAGCGACAGGCTCCTCAGCACGATCACGTTCGGGACCTCGCCGATCAGGGCGGCGGCCGAGGGCGTGTCGCCGAACTCCACCGCGCCCTCGTCGAGCACCAGCAGCGCGGAAGCCAGTGCCTCCGCTTCGGCTCGCAAGGCCCCCAGCGCGCCGCCGCCCCCGGCCACCCGGGCCAGCCGCGGGCCCTCGCCCGAGCGGTAAAGCCGCGTCAGGTCGGCGTAGTTCTCCGGCGCCTCGACTGAGGCACCCTCCAGAGCGGCGAGCCGAAGCACCAGCTCCACCCCATGGCTCACGCCGCGCACGGGCAGCACGTGATCCTCGGTGACGCCATAGACCTCGGCCATCCGCCGCCGCAGCGCCGTCGGCTCGCCCGGACAGCGCTCCAGGCCCTCGCCGCCCGAGACAAGGGGTGAAAAGGGGGCGGGGAGCGGGCTCATCATCCTTCTCCCCTCGGGGGAGAAGGTGGGCGGCGCAGCCGCTCGGATGAGGGGGAGGGTTCAGCCCGCAGAACAGCCGACGATGAGCCTAGGGCCAACCGCCCCCTCAACCGTCTCGCTCCGCGAGCCACCTTCTCCCCCGAGGGGAGAAGGAGAATCTGCTGCAAGCTCATCCCAGCCTCACCTCGGCGGCCCGCGCATGCGCTTCCAGCCCCTCCAGCCGCGCCAGCCGCGCCGCGATGGGGCCGAGCGCGGCCGAGCCTGCCGCCGTCACCTGCTGCACGCTCATGGTGGTCATGAAGCTGGCCGTGGTCAGGCCGCCCAGCGTGCGCGCTCCGCCGTCCGTCGGCAGGACGTGGCTAGGCCCCGCCGCGTAGTCGCCCAGCGTCTCCGCCGCAAAGCGCCCCACGAAGACGGCGCCCGCCGCGGTGATCGCCTCCACCAGCTCGTCCGCATATTCGACCTGCAACGCCAGGTGCTCGGGGCCATAGGCGTTGACGACCTCGCAGGCGGCGTTCAGGTCCCGCGCCAGGATCGCGCGGCCTTGAGCCAATGAGGCGCGGGCGATGTCCGCGCGGGGCAGGGTGGCCAGCTGCCGCTCCACCTCGGTCAGGATGTAGTCGATGGTGGCGCGGCTGGTGGAGACCAGGATCACCTGGGCGTTCGCGTCGTGCTCGGCCTGGCTGAGCAGGTCGGCGGCGGCGATCTCCGGCGCCGCGTCGCGGTCCACCACCACCATCAGCTCGGACGGTCCCGCAGGCATGTCGGCCGCCGGCCCGCCGGGCAGGGCCGATGCCTGCTTCTTGGCCTCGGCCACATAGGCGTTGCCAGGGCCGAACAGCTTGTCGCAAGCCGCGATCTCGCCGTCCTCCAGCGCCACGCCGCAGGTCAGGGCCGCGATCGCCTGGGCCCCGCCGATCAGCCAGAGCGCGTCCAGCCCGGCCTCCGCGGCGGCCAGGATCATGGCCGGGTGCACGCTTCCGTCCCGGGACGGCGGGGTGACCGCCACGCGCCGTCCGACCCCCGCCGCTTCCGCGGGAAGCGCCTGCATCAGCAGTGAGGAGAAGAGCGGCGCGGTGCCGCCGGGCACATAAAGACCGGCTGATCGTATGGGCCGCCAGACCAGCCGCGACCGCACGCCCGGGGTGGTCTCCACCCAGGCCGTATCCTCCGGTCGTGTGGCCTGGTGAAAGATGCGGATGTTCTCCGCCGCCATGCGCAGGGCGCGGGTGTCGGCCGGCGGCAAGGCGTCGCGAGCCTCGGCCACGGCCTCGGGCGTGACGGCGATCCGGCGCGGCGGATGCCCGTCCAGCCTCTCCGCCCACTCGGTCACCGCCTCGCCGCCGCGCGCGCGCACATCCTCCAGGATGGTCGCGACCACCTCCGACACATCCCGGCCCGTGCGCTGGGCGGGGCGGGCCAGGGCCTCCTGACGGCCGGCGGCGTCCAGCGTGCTCCAGTCGATGAACCGCATCACATCATCTTCTCGATGGGGAGCACCAGAATGGCCGAGCCGCCGGCGGCCTTCAGCCTCTCCAGCGTCTCCCAGAACACCGCCTCCTGGCAGACCGCGTGCACGGCCACGGCGTCGTCCCGGCCGGACAGAGGCATGACCGTCGGCGAGCCGGCGCCCGGCAGGATGGCGGTGATCTCGTCCAGGGCGGAGCGGGGCGCGTTCAGCATGACGTATTTCGCGCCCTGGCTGGCGACCACGCCCGCGATCCGCTCCACGATGCTGTCCAGCAGGGGCTGGAGCTCAGGCTCCGGCGCGGCCGGCGACTTGATCAGCACCGCCTGGCTTTCCAGCACGGTGTCCTTCGCCTCCAGACCATTGGCCTCCAGGGTCGCCCCGGTGGAGACCAGGTCGCAGATCGCATGGGCCAGCTTCAGCCGGGGCGCCACCTCCACCGCCCCGCGCATGGTGACGATGTCGGCCGAGACGCCCTCCCGCTCCAGGAACCGCCGCAGCACGCGCGGATAGGAGGTGGCGATCCGCAGCCCCTCCAGCGACGAGGGTGCGGCGTAGGCCAGCGTCGGCGGGGTGGCGATCTTCAGCGTGCAGCGGCCAAAGCCCAGCGGCATCAGCACTTCCGCCACAGGTCCGCCGTTCCGCCCCTCCTCCAGCACGTTCTCGCCGACGATGCCGAGGTCGCAGACCCCGTCGGCCACGAAGGTGGGGATGTCGTCGTCCCGCACGCGCAGTAGGTCGATCGGATAATTCTCCACCCGATACAGCAGGTCGTTATTGCCCTTCACCACGCGCAGGCCCGCGTCCCGCACCAGGTCGAGGCTGCGGTCGGACAGGCGGCCGGATTTCTGGACGGCGATACGCAGCCGCCCCTGAACTGTGCTCATGGGTGAAGTCTCAGGCTTTCAGGCGATCCAGCACCAGGCGATAGCCCCGGTGCGGCATCTCTTTGAGGAAACGCGCGACGCGGACGACGGTCGTGGGGCTGGCGTTCGCGGCGACGGCGATCTCCCGATAGGACCGCCCGCCCTCGTCCAGCAGCCGCGCGACGTGCCACCGCTCGACCAGCGCCCGCACCTCCGCCGGCGTGCACAGGTCGGCCAGGAAGGCGTCCACCTCCTCGCGCGTGCGCAACGCCAGCAGGGCGTCGAACAAGGCGGCGCGGCTGTCCTCCTTCGTCGGCGGCTGGAGCGTCTCGGTCATGGTGTGTTCCACTATGCTGGTACGGTGGAACGGTCAAGGGGTGGCGGGTGAGTAGTGCTGGTGAGCACAGGAGTGAGCCGCTGACGGGGCCGCAGCGACAGCCCGCTCACCTCTTGCTCGCTAGCAATAGTCACCTGCCCAACTCACCCGCTACCCCTCGCCACTCGCCGCCCGCCGCTCTATCTGCCCCCCATGACCAAGGTTCTCATCATTGGCGCAGGCCATGCGGGCGGGACGGCGGCGGCTCTGCTGCGTCAGTACGGGCACGCGGGGCCGATCATCCTGGCGGGCGAGGAGCCCGCGCCGCCCTATCAGCGGCCGCCGCTGTCGAAGGGCTGGCTGAAGGGCGAGGCCGATCTGGAGGCGTTGCTGCTCCGCCCGGAGAGCTTCTACGCCGAGCAGGCCATCGAACTGCGCCTGGGCGTAACTGCGGTGCAGATCGACGCGGCGGCCAAGCGGGTGCGCTTCGCCGACGGCGCGGAGGAGGGCTACGATGTCCTGGTCCTGGCCACGGGATCGACGGCGCGAAAGCTGGCCATCCCCGGCGCCGCCCGGCCTGACCTGCTGGAGCTCCGCACCCTCGCCGACGCTGAAAGGCTGAAGGCGGCGCTCGGCCCGGGGCGGCGGCTGGCGGTGGTGGGCGGCGGCTATGTCGGGCTGGAGGCGGCGGCCTCCGCCCGCGCCCTCGGCGCCGACGCCACGGTCATCGAGCGCATGCCGCGCGTGCTCGCCCGAGTGGCCTCCGAGACCCTGTCCCGCTTCTTCACCCGCTACCACCGCGAGCAGGGGGTGGAGATCATCACCGATGCGGAGGTGGCCGCGTTCGAACCCTCGGGCGTCCGGCTGTCCGACGGTCGTCACGTCCATGCCGACGCCATTCTGGTCGGTGTCGGCGCCTCGGCCTGCGATCAGCTGGCGCGGACGGCTGGCTTGTCATGCGAGAACGGCGTCGTGGTCGATGAAGCCGCGCGCACCACCGACCCGTCGATCTACGCCATCGGCGACGCCACCTGGCGGCCTGTTCCAGCCCACGGCGGCCTTCGCCACCGCCTGGAAAGCGTGCCCAATGCGCTGGAGCAGGCGAAGCAGGCGGCCGCCGCGATCACGGGCCGCCCCGCGCCCGCGCCTGAGGTTCCCTGGTTCTGGTCCGACCAGTACGACCTGAAGCTCCAGATCGCCGGCCTGCCGTTCGAGGCCGACCGCCAGCTGGTGCGCGGGGACGAGGCGGCGAAGAGCTTCGCCGTCTTCCACCTCAAGGGCGACCGCATCGTCTGCGTGGAGGCCGTGAACGCGGGTCCCGAGTTCATGGCGGGTCGCCAGCTGATCGGGAAAGGCGCGGCGGTCGACCTGGCCAAGCTCGCCGATCCGGCCGTGTCGATGAAGGCGGTGGCGGCCTGAGCCCGCCTCAGTGCCCAGGTGTCGAAGAGGCCGCTGAGGTCCTCCCGGCCTCCATCATCTCTCGATACGCGGGGCTGAGGTGCTCCACCCGGCCGCGCGGAGTCTCCTCCAGCACCGAGGCCGCGATGTTCAGCGCCTCGGCGTATTCCGGTCCTTCATAAGGACCGAACATGCGCAGGGCTGCCGCGACCGCATGCGCCTGGAAGGCCGTGGGGGCCAGCACCGCGGCGGACACCACGGCGTTGTCGACCGGCCGCCCTGCGAAGCCGTCCATCAGCATCTCCTCCCGCCCACGAACGGACAGGGCCAGGTCGTACAGCGCCACGACCGTGTCGGGGCGGCCCGCCTCCTGCGGCAGGGCGACGGTCCAGGGGCGGCCGTCGGGCCTGATCCCGGCGCCCCTCGCCGCGCGCCCGGCCCTGGCCAGGTGATGCGAGGCGCCGAGCGACGCCAGGCGCTCCGACAGCGTGTCGGCGAGCAGGCCTTCCAGCAGCGGAAGGAAGTCCAGCACCATGCCGCCCATCTGCATGGCCGCGCGGGCCGGGCGATTGAGACGCAGCCGGCTCCAGCCGCTGCTCTTCTGGACCGAACCTATGCTCTCCTCGTCGGGACGACCGGCGCGCCACAGGTCGAGCACGGCGCCGAGCGTCGGGTCGGCCCCGCCGTTGGTCTCGTCGCCCATGTCCAAGGCCTGGTTGAGGATGGCCCAGAGCTCCGGCGACAGCTCGTACATGCCGGCGGGCGCGCCGTTGAAGCGGGCGATCTCGCTGCGAGGATCGTTGCGGTCGAGCAGTCGCCCGAGCGCGTCGGCCGCCTCCGCCAGCGCGTGCTCCAACTCCCCTTGAGAGCCGCTCACCGGCGCCACGGTCTCCACGCGCCAGCCGACGCCGAGGACCTCGCCGGCGAAGGTCCAGACCACATCCCGCCCCGGTCTCTCGGGCGGCTGGCGATCGGCGGGGATGAGAACGCGGACGGCGGTCGGTTCGGCTTCCATGACGCCTCAGTAGCGGAAGCGCAGGCCGGCGCTAAGGGTGCGCGGCGCGCCGTAGGAGGGGACGCCGCCGGCGGTCTCCGCCGTCTCGACCTCGGCGTCCAGCAGATTGCCGGCCGCGACATAGGCGGAGGCCCGGTCGGTCACCCGCCACTCCGCGCGAGCGTCCAGGATCAGGGCCGCCTCCAGCACCCGGCTGTTGAGATCGTCGTCGAAGCGACGGCTTTCCCAGCGGCCGTCCGCCGACAGGGACAGGCGGTCCGTCGCGCGCCACTCGAGCCCGGCGGTGACGCTCCAGATCGGGGCCTGGGCCGGCCTCAGGCCCGTCAGCTGCGGGGCCGCCGCTCCACCGTCCACCCGTGCGTCCGTGGCGGACAGCGCGCCGCGCCAGCTCAGCCGCTCGCCCAGATCTCCATCCGCGGCGAGCTCCAGCCCGACCGCCTCGATAGTTCCGGCATTCTGGCGCTGACGCAGCACGCCGCCGGCCGGGACAAACCCCGCGCGGGGGAAGGTCGCCGGCCCCTGCCCGACCGTGACGTTGACCACGGCGTCCTCCAGCCGGTTCCAGAACAGGGTGGCCGTCCCGCGCACGGGAACCGTCCGCCACGCCAGCCCGGCCTCCAGCCCGCTCAGCCGTTCCGGCTTCAGAAACGGATTGGCCTCGGTCAGGTCGTTGCCGACCCGGAACGGGCGGTGGAGTTCGTTCAGGGTGGCGGGACGAAAGCCGGCATAGGCCGCCGCCCGCCCCGACCACGCGCCGCCGAGCGTTCGGCGAGCCGCCAGCCGCCCCGTCCAGACCGTGTCGCCCGATGCGGCGTAGCGTTCGTCCAGGGTCGCCGCGCCCGAGGCGAGGTCCCGCTCCAGCCGACCGCCGCCCGACTGTTCGGAGCGGTCCACGCGGAGCCCGCCGGCGACCAGCCAGGGGCCGGCGCTCCACGACGCGTCGCCGTAGGCTCCCATCACGGCGGTCTCGCCGCCCGCCGTGCGGCTCCGGGTGAAGGTCTCGGCCATGAACCGGAACAGCTCGCGCGTCTCGCCCTCCGCGAAGCGCGCGTCGGCGCCGACCTCCCACTCCAGCGGGCCTGATCGCCGGCGGAGGGCGGCGTTCAGCCCCCAGCCGACCGCTGGCGTCTCCATCTGATCATTGGCGGGCGTGGTCGTGCTTCGGTCAGCGGCCACGGCGACCGAGCTGTTGGCCAGGTCGCTCCAGCGCCGCCAGGCCTGGAGCCGCCAGCCGTAGCCGCCCGGCAGGGGCGGGCGGGCCAGGGTCGCCGACACCGCCTCGCCCGAGGCCGTCGCCCGCGCGCCCGCCAAGCCGGAGCCGCGATCCTCCTCGAAGGCGGAGGCGCGGATCGACAGGGCGGCGGCGCCGGCGCCGAGCCGCGCGTCCGCCCGCGCCGCCACGCTCCACAGGTCCAGGTCCAACGGCTGGTCCGCCGCCCCCGCGAAGCCGCCGCGCACGGGCAGGTATCCATCGCTCCGCTCATGGACGCCCGACAAGCGAAGGCTGAGCGGCCCCAGCCCGCCGCCTCCGCTCGCCGCGAGACGCGCGCCGCCGCGCCCGGCGACCGAGCCGTCCACGACCTGCCCCTCGTCACGCTCCCGCAGCTGGACGACGCCGGTCAGGGCGCCCGCGCCGTAGGGTCCGGAGCCGGCCCCCCGGATCACGTCGAGGGATCCCACCGCTTCCGGCGGCAGCTGGCTCCAGATCACCCACCCGCCGAACGGATCGTTCAGCGGCACGCCGTCCAGCGTCACCAGGGCTCGCCCGGCGCCTGTGGGCGCTATGGCCCGCAGCGACAGCCCCTGGGTCGTCGGATTGGCCGCGAGGCTGGAGTTGCGGCGGAACAGGCTGACGGCCGGAACCTCCGCCAGCGCCTCGTCGAGCCTGCGCTGATCCTCCAGCCGCTCGGAACCGAGCCGGGTCGTCGAGAAGGCCGCCTCGCCCGCGGCGGGCGGCAGCCGGGCGGCCGTCACGACCACCTCCGGCAGCTGGGCGGGGGCGTCCTGGATCATGACCTCAGCCGCGCGCGCCCAGCCGCTCGACCAGCTCGCGCGCGAACACCGAGAGGGTGTCGTCGCGGGCGCCCATGACGACGATCCGATCGCCGGGGCGGGCGAGCTCCAGCAGGCGCCCACCACAGGCGGCCCGGTCCTTCAACGCATGCGCCTCGCGCCCGGCCTGGCGGACGCCAAAGGCGATGTCCTCGCTGCCGACGCTCATGTCCGTGGTCCCGCCGTAGTAGACGGGCTCCGGCATCAGCAGCACGTCGTCCTCGCGCAGCAGGCCGGCGAAGCCCTCGACGAAGCTGTCCTTCATCAGGCGCAGCGGCCCGTAGCCGTGCGGCTGGAACATCACCAGCAGCCGGCCGGGAAAGGCGTGCAGGGTCTTCAGCGTGGCGGCGATCTTGTCCGGGTTGTGAGCGAAGTCGTCGATGACGGTGACGTCTCCGGCCTCGCCCACCACCTCCAGCCGCCGCCGGATGCCGGAGAAGCTCTCCAGCGCCGCGACCGCCTCCTCGAGGGGCACGCCCAGGGCTCGCACGGCGCCGAGGGCCGCCAAGGCGTTGGACACGTTGTGCGCCCCCGGCACGGCGAGCGTCACCGGCAGCCGCGCGCCCGAGGACGCTTCGGTCAGCTCGAACCGGATGCCGCCGGACAGCGGCTCCAGCGCATGTGCGTTCAGTTCGGCTTCCGCTTCTCCGACGGCGAAGGCGATCACCCGTTCGGTCGGCAGGCTCTGCGCGAGAGCGACCGTCTCGGGATTGTCGAGGTTCAGCACGGCGCGCTCGGCCCGCCCCGTGAAGCCGCCGAACAGCTCGCGCAGCTCCTCCATGGACTTGTGGTCCAGGGAGATGTTGGAGACCACCGCCACGGTCGGATTGTACCGCGCGATGGAGCCGTCGGATTCGTCCACTTCAGAGACGAACAGCGCCTCGCCGCCGACCAGGGCGCTGGCGAAGGGGTGGTCGGCGTCGGCGAAGTTCTTCATCACCGCCCCGTTCATCACGGTGGGGTTCCGCCCCGCCCGGTGCAGAATCCAGGCGATCATGCCGGTGATGGTCGACTTGCCGCTGGTGCCGGCGACCCCGACGGACGTCGGGGCGGCGTTGAACAGGCCGCTCAACATCTCCGGCCGGGTCAGCACCTGTGCGCCGACGGCGCGGGCGGCGGCGATGTCGGGAACCGTGTCCTCCACCGCGCCGGAGGCCACCACCGTCTGCTCGGCGCGCACGCCGGAGCCGTCCTGCGGATGCAGGCGCACGCCGTGCGCCTCCAGCCAGGCGAACTTCTCCGGCGTCCGCCCCTGATCGCGCGACCGGTCCGAGCCCTCCACGGCCGCGCCCCGGCTCTGCACGATCATGGCGAGCGGCAGCATGCCCGAGCCGCCCACGCCGCAGAAGAAATACTGGTCCATGTCGGGCCGATAGGCGCTTCCGCCGCTCGCGTCACCCCGCCTATGCTGCCCCTATGAGGATCGTTCCATGAAGATCGGCGTCGTCGCCGCCTCCTCCCGCTTTCCCGCGGAGGTGCGGGAGCGGATCACCGCCTTCGCGGCCGAGCGATACCCGGCGGTGGAGCTGGTCTTCCACCCCGCCTGCCACGCGGTCAGCGGCCATTTCGCCGGAGAGGATCGGGCGCGGCTGGAGGCCCTGCTGGCGCTGGCCAATGATCCAGCCATCGACGCCCTCTGGTTCGGGCGCGGCGGCTATGGCTCCAACCGCATCGCCGAGGCGGCGGTCGAGAGGCTGAGCCCCGCCGCGCGCAACAAGCCCTTCCTCGGCTATTCCGACGCCGGCTTCGTGCTGGCGGCGCTCTATCGCGCGGGGTTCCCGCGCCTGTTCCACGGGCCGATGGCCAACGACCTGCTGCGGCCGGGCGGCGAGGCGGCGGCGGCCCGCGCGCTGGACTGGCTGACGCGAGGAGATCCGGCGGCCCTGGAGCCGCACCTGGACGGTCGACCGACCGCGGCCTTCAACCTGACGGTCCTGTCCTCCCTGATGGGAACGCCGCTGGAGCCGGACCTCGCCGGCCACGTCCTGATGCTGGAGGACGTGTCGGAGCCGCTCTATCGCACCGACCGCAGCCTGTTCCATCTGATGAGCCAGGCCTCCCTTCGCGACCTGGCCGGCGTGCGTCTCGGCCGCTGGAACGACATCACGGCGAACGACCCTGACTTCGGTCTGTCGGAGCAGCAGATCGCCCGCTTCTGGTGCGATCGCGCCGGGATCGCCTTTCTCGGCGAGGCCGACATCGGTCATGACGCCGACAACAAGGTGGTCCCCTTCGGCCGTTCGGCCGTCCCTGTGGCGCGCTGACCACGCCCGCCCGCAACCTGTCGGATTGCGGCGAAAAGGGGGCTGCGGTTTCGGTGTTCTGCGCTAAGGCTCTGTTAAGCATTGGCTCGCGGTCCGCCGAGGGGGACGACGGATCGCCCGTGCGGCCCGCTTCCCGTCTGGGGGCGAGAGGCGGGCCGCCGACCTATTCCACAGAACCATGAGCCGCTCCGAGCGCTTCGCCGCAGGCGGATGCGCTGGCGAGAGCCGCCGGCCGGCGCCATGTTGCGGGACCGATGGATCGACGCGGTTTTCTTGTCAGGGCGGGGCTGCTCGCCGGCGGGCTGGGGCTCGGCTGGTGGGTGAAGGACCACGTCATCTGGCGCCGCCCCGAGCTGGCCTTCGCCCAGGGCGCGTCCACCGGCTGGCTGCCTTACGCCACACGCCGCAGCAACGTGCCGACGGTGCAGGTGGAGGTCGCCGGCCGTCCCGTGCGGGCGCTGATCGACAGCGGGGCGCAGTATTCGGTGATCGACGCCGCCCTGGCGGCGCAACTGCCGGAGCGGGAAGGCTTCAGCTTCGACATCCCCCTGGTGGCCTACGGCGTGGGCGGCGGCATGCAGACCGGCCGGGGCACGACGATCGACCTGGCGCTGCCGGGGCTGACGGTCTCTGGCCTGCGGGCCGCCATCCTGAAACTCGGCCCCCTGGCCAGCAGCGACCGCGGGGGACTGGGCGCGCCGCTCATCCTCGGACAGGACGTGTTCGGAGAGGCGGTGTTCGAGGTGGAGCCGCGCCGTCGCCGCTTCCGGTTCCTGAAGGCCGAAGGCTACGCCCCCGCACCCGACCTGCTGCCGGTGGCCGCCCAGAAACGCGGCACGGCCTTGCAGTCCGAGATCACGGTGGAGGGCGCGACCGTACAGGCGGTGGTCGACACCGGCGCCTCCGCGCTCCTGTCCATGCATCGGACCTCGGCGCAGCAGGCGGGTCTGCTGGACGGGCGGCCGTCCGAGACCGGCGTCAGCTATGTGCTGGGTGGCGCGCTGAGGGCCCAGATCGTCCGCGCCGAGACGGTGACCTTCGCCGACCAGCTGTATCGCCGCGCCCCCGTCGGCGTGTTCGAACAGCCGCCGCTGCCGAACTTCCCTGACGCCCTGATCGGCATGGAGGCGTTCGAGGACCGGCGCGCGGCCTTCGACCTGGGTGGCGGGCGGCTGTGGGCGACGCGAGCGCCGGACGTCCGGCTGGGTCAGCCGGCGCGGAAGGTGTCGCAGACGGCCGGGTCGCCGGACTGATAGCCGCGCTGTAGCCAAGCCATGCGCGCCGCCGAGGAGCCGTGGGTGAAGCTCTCGGGACTGACCCGCCCGCCGGCGCGGCGTTGCAGGGCGTCGTCGCCGATGGCCGAAGCGGTCTTCAGCCCCGCCTCCAGGTCCCCCGGCTCCAGCGCCACCTGACCGCCCGAGGCCCCGGCCGCATTGGCGGCCCAGACGCCGGCGTAGCAGTCGGCCTGGAGCTCCAGCGCCACGGAATACTGGTTGGCCTCGGCCCGGCTCCCGGCGGTCTGCTGGGCGCGCCGCACCTGCTCGGACGCGCCGGTCAGGGTCTGCACGTGATGGCCGATCTCGTGGGCCAGCACATAGGCCTTGGCGAAGTCGGCGGACGAGCCGCCCAGCCGCTCAAGTTCGTTCCAGAACGATAGGTCGACATAAACCTTGCGGTCGCTGGGGCAGTAGAAGGGGCCCATGGCGGCCTGGCCGAAGCCGCACCCGGTGCTGGTCCCCTGTTCGTAGATGACGATGTTGGGTCGCTGATAACCCTGCAGCTGACGCGCCCACACCTGGTTGATGTTGGTCCCGATCACATCGACGAACTGGCCGGCCCGATCCTCGGGCGTGCCCATCTTGCCCTGCTGGTCGGCCATGCCGACGCCGCCCATGGAGCTGACCACCTGCTGGGTGGTCGAAGGGTCGATGCCGAAGACGAAGTAGCCGATGGCCGCCAGCACCATGGCCCCGATGCCGCCGCCGGCCGCCAGGCCGCCGCCGCCCATCCCACGTCGGTCCTCGATGCCGCCGCCGCCGCGCTGTCCGCCCTGCCACCGCATGGATCCCTCCGCTCGAGCCCTGATTTGACCTCAGCACCGAACGCGACGGTCGGGAAGTGGATGCAGGCGGAAGCGGCCGCGGCCTTATCGAGAGCGGCCGGAGTCCAGCCAGCGGTCGATCTGGGCCGTGCCGCCTTCCACCGTCTGGCGACGGCGGGTCTGCGCCTCGCGCGCCGCCGCTTCCGCTTCGGGCGCGCGCAGGAGGCGCGGCTGAGGCTCCAGGTACAGCAGCGGCTGGCGCGCGGCCTCCAGCTCCCGCGCCGTCAGCCGGCGCTCCAGTTGAAGCTGACGGGCGGACAGGGCGTTCAGGTCCGAGCGATACCGCAGCCGGTCCATCTCGTACCGGTGGTGGTCGGCCACGGACGGGTAGCCGTAGGGGTAGGGCGCCGGCTGGACCTGAGCCAGGGCGGGCGCGGCCAGCAGGCTGAGCGACAAGGCGGCGAAGACGGCTTTCATGCCCTCAACATGGGCGAAACCGCCTCTGGAGCAAGCGTGGCGGCAGCCAGCGTCCAGACCCGGGTGCGCTTGACCTCCTGGTCCTCCAGCTCGCGGGTGGTCGGCACGCGGTACTCGGCCAGCATCTCCAGCCCGGAGCGCGGCAGATAGGTGCGGCCAGGATCGCCGATCAGCACCCGCGTCCCGGACGAGGCGGCCCGCCCCAGCCAGGCCATCACCCGGTCGGCCATGGGCTTCTCGTAGAAGACGTCGCCGGCGCAGATCAGCTCGACGTCCGGCGGCGGGCGATCCAGCAGGTCCTCCGCCGTGAAGTCCAGCGCCACGCCGTTGGCCTCGGCGTTCAGCGTCACCGCCGCCTCGCAGAACGGGTCGATGTCGGCGCAGAGGACGTGAGACGCCCCCGCCTTGGCCGCCGCGATCCCGACCAGCCCCGAACCCGCCGCCAGATCCAGCACGCGCTTGCCCCCCGCTTCTCCGGGATGGTCCAGCAGCCACCGTGCCAGGGCCTGGGCGCCCGCCCAGGCAAAGGCCCAGAACGGCGGCGGCAGCTCCATCCGGCCCAGCTCCTCCTCCGTCAACCGCCAGATCGGCGTCACCTCGTCCGCCAGCCACAGGCCGATCTCCGGCGCATGCGGCACGGGCTGGAGCCGGGTGTTGGCGCGGATGAAGGCGGCGGGGTCGGCGATCACGACCCGGGCCTGGTCGCAAGGCCGAGAACCGCCTCATACCCCTCCGCCACTTCCATCCGCTCTCCCTCCGGCCGCGCCCGGAGCGTCTGGTGCAGCGCCGGGAGCTTCCAGCAGGGGACGTGCATGAAGATGTGGTGCTCGGCGTGGAAGTTGACCCAGTAGGGAGCGACCAGGGCGCGCTCCCACCAGCGGGCGCGGGTGGTGCGGGCCGCGCGGAAGGGGTCGGCGGACGAGCCCTCGACACAGGCGTGCTCGGCGATGTTCCTGATGCGGGTGACCATGGGGAACCAGGTGGCCATCGGCAGCAGCCATAGGGCGAACCAGGCCCACCAGAGGCCCAGCGCCGTCAGCCCGGCGAGCAGCCCCGCGTTCACCAGCAGGAACGGCAGGACGGAGCGGCCGGTGACGACCGCGCCCTCGGCCAGCTCCGCGTCGCCGCGGCTGCGAAAGGCCCTCAGCGCGAACAGCACCCGCTGCTTGAAGAAGGTCTGGCCGGTCAGGTCGCGGACCAGCTTCCGCCGGAGCGACGCGGTGGAGACGGGAAAGGGCGCGGACAAGGGCAGGTCCGGGTCTTCCGGCTGCTGGGCGTAGCGGTGATGCGCCAGGTGGTAGGGGCGGTAGGCGTGGAGCGAGGCGCCGATCGGAACGGCGCACAGCCAGTGGCCGAGGAGGTCGTTGACCCTCTGGTCCCGATGCAGGCCGCCGTGCGCCGCCTCGTGCATCAGTATGGCGAGGCCCAGCTGGCGCGCGCCGATCACCATGACGCAGAGCGGGATCAGCGCCGGCCACAGCACGCCCGCCGCTATGGCCAGCGCGATCACGCCCCAGCAATGCAGCACGAGCGACGGGCCGACCCAGCCTGAACGCGAGCGGAACGGCGCCCACTCCGCGGGCGTGAACAGATCGGCCGGTCTGACGCGAGGCGCGGCGGGCATGCGGCAGCCTAGCGCGAAACCGACGGGCGAGGGAGGGCTGACAAGAATGTCAGGTTGACATTACACACGCGGAATGTCATGCCTGCCTTACATCATTGGAGACCTGGGATGAACCCCTCAGCCGCCGCCGGCACAGCGCCTGGCCGCAGATACCTTGTTCGCACCGCCCTATTCATGGGCGGCTATGTGGCCATCAACGCCGCCGCCATCGCCGGCGCCTTCGACGACATCGCCTCGCCCGTCGCGGCCTGGCTGCTGGCGCTGGCGGTGTCCGCGCCCGTGGTGGGCCAGATCTGGGCGACGCTCAGCCTGATGCGGGAGTCCGACGAGTTCGTGCGCGCCGTGGTCGCCAAACAGTTCATCGTGGCGGCGGGCCTCGCCATGGCCATCGCGAGCGTGTGGGGCTTCGGCGAGTCCTACGCCGACGCGCCGCATCTGCCGGCCTGGCTGATCTACCCCCTGTTCTGGGGCTGCTTCGGCCTGGTCGCGCCCTTCATCCGGACCAGCCGATGAGGAACCGTCTGCGCGAACTGCGCACCGCGCGCGGCTGGACCCAGGAGCAGCTCGGCCGCGCCATCGGCGTGTCGCGCCAGGCGGTGATCGCGCTGGAAACCGAGAAGCACGATCCCTCGCTCGACCTCGCCTACCGCATGGCGGCCGTCTTCGGCTGCGCCGTGGAAGACATCTTCACCAACCCCCACGCCTGACCGTCAGGTCCGCCTTACATCGGAGATCCCCATGCCGCGTCCGCTCCGGCCCGCGCGAACGACCCTGCGCGCCTTCATCCTCGCCTCAAGCCTGGTCCTCCTGGGGAGCCTGCCGACGACCGCGCCCGCGGCGGCGCAGGCTCAGGCCGACCAGCCGTTCCGCTCGGACCGGCTGTCGGTGGAGGTGGTCGGCGCCGGACCCGACGTGGTTCTCATCCCCGGCTTCGCCTCCTCCCGCGAGGTGTGGCGGCCGCTCGCCGAGCGGCTGAAGGCCACGCACCGCGTCCACCTGGTGCAGCTGGCGGGCTTCGCCGGCGAGCCCTGGGCGGGCGAAGGCCCGTTCCTGGAGCCGATGCTGGCCGAGCTCCAGCGCTATGTGGATCAGCAGGGGCTGTCGCGGCCGGCGGTGATCGGCCACTCCATGGGCGGGCTGGCGGCGCTGATGCTGGCAGAGCGCTCGCCCGAGGCCGTGGGGCGGGTGATGACGGTGGACAGCCTGCCGTTCTTTTCCGCCCTCTACGGTCCGCAGGCGACGCCGGAGACCGCCCGTCCCTTCGCCGAGCAGGCGGCGGCCGCCATGCTGACGCCGGACGACGCGGCGTTCCGCACCGCGCAGGCCCGTTCCGCGGCCGGTCTGGCGCGTGACCCGGCCGCGCGCACGGCCATGGTCGAGTGGTCCGCCGCGTCCGACCGCCGCGCGCTGGCCGCCGCGATCCGCGAGGTGATGACGACGGACGCGCGGCCCCGGCTGGGCTCGATCCGAGTTCCCGTCTGGGCCGTCTACGCGGCGGACGGCGACGGCGGCGCGCCCCCTGAAGTCGCCGACTCCCTGTGGGCGCGGGAGTACGCCGGCCTTCCGGGCGTCCGGCTGGAGCGGGTGGACGACGCCCGGCACTTCATCATGGCCGACCAGCCGGAGCGCTTCGCCGAGCTGGTGACGGAGTTCCTGCGCTAGGAGCGGGGCTCGCCCGCGAACTCGTCGGCGTAGGCGGGGTTCAGCAGCCCTCGGAACAGGGCCTGGGGCAGGGTCGCCTCATAGGCGCCCTCCACATAGGGGCCGATCTGGTAGGGACCGACGAGGAAGATCAGTCCGCCCGCCTTGCCGCCCACGGTGGATGGCGCGAGCACGAAGGGGGTGTCGGCGGCGCGCGGGCAGCGGAAGTCCGAGCCGTCCAGGGTCACCAGCCGCGCCTTGGGGTCTCGCGCCGCCTTCTGAACGTTCAGCGCGCTGCACAGCGCCTGATCCAGCGAACGGAGGTCCGCGCCCGGGCGGAACAGCTCGCCGACGCCGATCCGCCGCTTGATCGCCTTGTCCCACATCAGGCCGGTCGTGACCGTGTTGGGATGAACCCCGCCGGAATAGTCGAAGTCCTCGCGGACCAGGCTCAGCAGCTTGCCCGTTTCGGCCGCAGGCTTGAACTGAATGGTTTTCTCATAGGCCGGCGCCTGCTCCTCCGAACCCGCCTCGGTGCGGTCGGACTGGGCGCCCTCCTGAAACTGGCGCAGCTTCCGCATCTCCTCGGCGTAGAGCGGCACGTGCAGTTCGGGCTGGGAGGCGACGCCGGCGGGCAGGCTGAGGCTGACCTTGGCGTAGGGGGTGGCCTCGGCGAAGGCCAGTGGCGCGGCCGGTCCGCCCGTCGAGGGTGGGGGCTGTCCCGGCTCCGCGGGGCGGGCCGGCGCCTCGGCCTTGTCCCGGTCGCAAGCCGAGAGCGCCAGAAGCCCCGCGATGGCGGCGGCGGGAAGGATGCGGGCGTGGATCACGAAAGACCTCCGAGCGCGATGGCGGCCAGCAGGATAAGCCCGGCCTCGCGATTCGACTTGAACAGCTTCAGCGCCAATGCGGCGTCATCGCGGCGGAGCCTGTGCACCTGCCAGCTGAGGTGGGCGGCGAAGGCGATCAGGCCCAGGTAGAAGGGCCAGCGAAGGCCGTAGCCGGCGACGATCGCCAGCACCACAGCCAGACTATAGAAGACGGCGACGCCGGCTCGAACTCTGGAGCCGAGCCGCCGAGCCGAGGACTTCACCCCCACCATCGCGTCGTCCTCGATGTCCTGAAGCGCGTAGAGGGTGTCGTAGCCGAGCGTCCAAAAGACCAGGGCGAAGTGGAGGAGCAGGGCCGACAGGCTGAGCTCGCCTCGGAAGGTCACCGACACGGTCGCCTGGTTCGAGAGCAGCACGCTCCACGATCCGGAGGCCGCGGCCGCGAAGCCCATCAGGGCGCCCCAGTTGAAGGTGAGGCCGAGCCAGGCCTGGGGCCACCAGGTGATCCGCTTCATGAAGGGGTAGGCCGCGACCAGGGCGAGCGACGCCACGCCCAGCAGAATCGCCGTCAGGTTCAGCGTCAGCAGGATCAGCAGGCTGATCAGCGAACAGGCGATCAGGAAGGCCCAGGCCCGTTTGACCGTGATCTGCCCCGCCGGAATGGGGCGGAGCGCGGTGCGGGCGACCTGGGCGTCGAAGTCGCGGTCGACGATGTCGTTGAAGGCGCAGCCCGCCGCCCGCATCAGACAGGCCCCGAGGGCGAAGCCGAGGTAGAGCCACAGGTCGTAGAGGTCCGGGGTCTTGCGCGCGCTGACCAGCGCCAGGGTGATCCCCTGCCAGCCGGGCAGCAGCAGCAGCCAGATGCCGATCGGCCGGTCGAAGCGGCCGAGCTTCAGCCAGGGTTTCAGCCGGTCCGGCGCATGGCGGTCGACCCAGTTCAGGCCGGCGTCGGGAAGCGGGGCTGAGGACATGGCCGGAGACTAGTCAATCCTCCCCCACAGGGGGAGGGGGACCGCCGCAGGCGGTGGAGGGGGTGCTGGGCAGGCGGGTCGGGTGGCGGATTGGAGGTCGGCATTGGCGTTCCGGTCGCCGATTGGAAGTTCGTGATCTGCATCGGGCCCCCTCCACCACTTCGTGGTCCCCCTCCCCCAA